>Ga0208789_1000039_pt1 | contig 245557 bp, 192 predicted proteins | sample Methanotroph_Enr_FD_187368 | JGI IMG/M metagenome (GOLD analysis project Ga0208789, IMG submission 187368) | Enriched soil microbial communities from Old Woman Creek wetland in Ohio, USA - Methanotroph_Enrichment_5 (SPAdes) (version 2) | ecosystem: Environmental > Terrestrial > Soil > Wetlands... | reverse complement strand
GAAGTACATCCTACAAGATTAACAGGAGCAGGACAATTAACTACAAGAGCAGCAGGTTGTGCTACATCAAAAGTTGAAGAGCAGGTATCAGAATCACAATCTCCACTTGCTGTGAATGTAAATGAAATCGAAGCACCGTTGCAGTGAGCATTAGCAGGTAATGCAGGGATACTGGCGATGTTACTTGTTGCATTGCAGTCACCAGAGAAAGTAAACCCGGCAACCCAGTCATCGTATGCATCCTGGATAGCAGTCTGTGAAGTACATCCTACAAGATTAACAGGAGCAGGGCAATTGATTGCAAGAGCAGCAGGTTGTGCTACATCAAAAGTTGAAGAGCAGGTATCAGAATCACAATCTCCACTTGCTGTGAATGTAAATGAAAGTGAAGCACCGTTGCAGTGAGCATTAGCTGGTAATGCAGGAATACTGGCGATATTACTTGTTGCATTGCAGTCACCAGAGAAAGTAAACCCGGCAACCCAGTCATCGTATGCATCCTGGATAGCAGTCTGTGAAGTACATCCTACAAGATTAACAGGAGCAGGGCAATTGATTACAAGAGCAGCAGGTTGTGCTACATCAAAAGTTGAAGAGCAGGTATCAGAATCACAATCTCCACTTGCTGTGAATGTAAATGAAATCGAAGCACCGTTGCAGTGAGCATTAGCTGGTAATGCAGGGATACTGGCGATGTTGCTTGTTGCATTGCAATCCCCACTGAAAGTAAATCCGGCAACCCATGCATCGTATGCAGTATCTATTGCAGTCTGTGAAGTACATCCGCTCAGATTTGCCAGTGCTGGACAATTAATTACCAGTGCTGCAGGCTGAGTTACATCAAATGTGCTCGTACATGTATCTGTTTTTTCACAAAAATCACTAACAATATAAGAGAAACTTAAGGTTCCTCCAGTACAAGCAAAATTTCCCGGCAATGCAGGGAAATTAGCGATATTAGTGGTAACAGGTGCAATTCCTCCTGTATAGCTGAAACCACTTTTCCAGGTATCGTAAGCCGTTGTTACATCAGCCTGTGAAGTACATGCGGTCAGATTAACTGCCTGAGGGCATGTGATGGCAAGGTCATCCATATCAAGATTAATTTGATAAGGAGCACCCGGAAAGTCCTTTAGCTCAGAATGACCTGAGCTTCCTGAGGTTCTTGTCCTGACAAATACAGTGCTGAGAACCATACATGGATTTTGAGCAATATTGAACACCTTAGTTAAATTTACAGCCCCTTCAGCGTATTGGTTTATATCATATTGAAACTGTCCGTATGGTTCCCAGGGAGCAATTTGTACTTCTAAATTGCTGGTGCAAAAAATGTCACCTGCATCAGGAGTAAATTCAGCATATTCAAATCCCCCTCCGGTTTTTGGTTGCCATCTCTGTATCACAGCAAAAGCAGCAGCCCCTCCCTGTTGGAATTCGATGGTTATTAATATATCGCCAACAGTTCTGCCACTATCAGTTCCTGATGACAAAAAACCTCCACTGGAAGTTCCTGTCATAGTAAGAGGTTTTTGTAAGAATTCAAAATCAATATATGCGGAGCCAGTGTTTACCTGACGGTCGGCAGCAAAAGAACACCAAAGATCAGTTGCATTTCCGCCCGGAAGCGTTGGATCTCCCCATGAAAATTGAACGGTAGCGTTATTGATTTCGTTTTTATTCGGAGCGGATCCATCAGCCCAGGTATAAGAGTTTGGATTATCATTAATTTTATCTGAAAGGGTAAAAACTGTCAGATCTGTTCCATGCATCCATCCGTCAAGCCAATGGTGAGCCATGGGGTAATTTAAATCGTAAGGGTCTGCAGTTGACATATTAAATACTGTTCCTCCTTTACCAATATAGGCAGTATCGGAAAACCAGTCGCCAGAATTCGCATATAACCCAGGTTGAACATAATTTGCAAGTGCATCACCATCTACGCCAAAACCTCCGGGAGGATATAGCACAGGAGCAATGCCCTGTATGGCGTTCTGGCAATTAACAGTATAACTAACAGAAAACAAAAATGCAGTAAAAATAAGAGATAAAATACGTGCCCCTTTTATTACTGCATTACTCTTTGTGAATAACATTTTACTGCTTTCACAACACGTATCTCCTCGATTTTTCATAAGTAAAAATTTGAGTGAATTAATTATGGATCATTTGCATGTCCAGTATTTATTAATTCTTTTGTCTGCTCAATGTCAATTCCTTTGACTTGATCAATGCTAATTCCCTTTACATGTTTCATAGTGTCTTAGTTTTGTCAATAATATGTTTATTTACTTATTAGGATCATTCACATGTCCTGTAATTGTTATTTTTTTCGATCAATGTCAATTCCCTTGACTTGATCAATATGAACTCCCTTGATTTGTTTCATGGTGTCTGCGTTTTGTTAATAATTCAGTTTTTTGCATGATAAAATTAATATAGCCATAATGCGATCTAATTAAACAAAAATTAATCTTTGATAAAATAGGAATAAGAAGCAGGATTGAATTTCTTGATGTGGTTTTTTGATTTTGATTTGGATCGGAAAACAAAGAAATTTTCGAACTTTAATAAAAATAACATTGCACATATCAGATAAATATGAAATGATTGGTTAACAATTAACTTCTAGCCACACTATGGATTGAATATAAATTCCATTAATAATAATTGAATAATGCCATCTTGTCACAATTCTTCAAAAATTCTCATAAAAGCCAGGCATTTTTTGTTACTCGCTCCCACAGCAGCAACACTAGCTCGCTCGTGAACCTTCATAACTCAATTTTTCTGACAGTTTATCAATATTTGTGTAAATTTATGAAGGTTTGTACTATTTTTGCAGTGCAATAGCGCACTATGATCTATATAACACGACGAGAATCGTTCAATGCAGCACATCGCCTGTTCAGGCCTGAGTTGAATGATGAAGAAAATCTGCAACTATTCGGAAAATGTTCCAATCCCAACTGGCATGGACATAATTATACTTTATTTGTAACTGTAAAAGGAAATATCAATCCACAAACAGGGTTGCTTATTAATCTGAAGGAGCTTAGCACTGTTATCAAATCTGAGATTATTGATAAAGTCGATCACAAAAACCTGAACATTGAAGTGGATTTTATGCAGGGAGTTCTGGCATCCACAGAAAACATTGCAGTTAAAATATGGGAACAGCTTGATGTAGCAGTAAAAAATATCGGAGCAGAACTACATTGCGTAAAAGTTGTTGAAACCGAAAATAATTTTGTTGAATATTTTGGAAAATAATTATTGACTTACAATTGAATACCATGATTGATTTAAATAAAGAAATGGGAAGGCAGAACGAAATGGACGGATACGAAAAAATTGATGCCTACAATCCCGAACTGATAATGAAATTAGGAAGCCATTATCGCGAAATCCTCAGGCTGATAGGTGAAGACCCGGACAGAGAAGGACTTTTAAAAACCCCTGAACGTGTTGCAAAAGCTATGCAGTTTCTTACGCATGGATATGATCTGAATCCCGAAGAAATTCTTCGATCGGCAATGTTCAAAGAAGATTACAAGCAAATGGTAATTGTGAAGGATATTGAAATTTATTCCATGTGCGAACATCATATGCTGCCTTTCATTGGGAAAGCCCATGTAGCATATATTCCCAACGGATATATTGTCGGCCTCAGCAAAATACCAAGAATAGTTGATGCTTTTGCACGCAGGCTTCAGGTGCAGGAAAGGCTTACAACCCAAATAAAAGAATGCATTCACAATACACTGAAACCATTGGGGGTGGCTGTAGTTATTGAAGCAGAACATTTGTGTATGCGAATGCGTGGAATTCAGAAGCAAAACTCAGTTGCAACAACATCCGATTTTGTAGGAGCTTTCTGCGTTGATAAAACCAGGCAGGAATTCATACACCTGCTAAGTTCTGATTTGCGTTAAACGTATGATTAATTTTTGTAATTTTGCACGTTAATTTTTAAAACATAAAACTATGTTCAATTTTGGCAGAAACAACGATATGAATTTCGTGGGACGACAGGATACTCAGGATATTGCTGTATCCAGAACTTTTATCACTAATGTTTTTTCATGGATGGCTATCGCATTAGGAATCACGGCGTTTTTTGCATATTTCTTCAGTACGAATGAAGCATTCTTTAATTCGATATACACAGTTAACAGTAACGGGCGTCCCGCCATGTCAGGTTTGGGATGGGTTGTTATGCTTGCTCCATTGGCAATGGTCCTTTTGATGTCATTTGGATTTAACAAACTTTCAGCCGGAATATTGACATTACTCTTTGTAGTTTATTCTTTTCTAATGGGAATGAGTCTTAGCTTCATATTTCTGGTATATACAGGCTCTTCAATATTTATCACTTTTGCTGTAACTGCCGGAACATTTGGTGTAATGGCCATTGCAGGATATACTACAAAAGTTGACCTGTCGAAGTTTGGCTCTATCATGTTCATGGGCTTGATCGGCATTATAATAGCAAGTCTTGTAAATATGTTTATGAAAAGCCAGATGATGGATTATATTATAAGCATTGCTGGAGTATTAATCTTTATAGGTCTTACCGCATGGGATGTTCAGAAGCTCAAAAGAATTGGCTCGCAGGTTGAAAATGGTACTGAGCCAGCTCGTAAACTTGTGATCATGGGTGCACTTACCCTTTATCTTGATTTCATTAATCTTTTCTTATTCCTGCTGCGCTTCTTAGGCAACCGCAGATAAGCAAAATTTATTGTTTGTGGTTAGTCGTTTGTGGTTGAATAAAATAAAAAAGAATAGCAAACAACAACGAACTACAAACAACAAATAAAATGTATTTTAAAATTTTATAAACCTAATTTCTAAAATGAAAGCTTACGTATTTCCCGGACAGGGCGCGCAATTTGTGGGCATGGGTAAAGATCTTTACGAAAAATCTTCCCTTGCGAAAGAACTTTTTGAAAAAGCAAATGAAATTCTTGGATTTCGTATTACCGACCTTATGTTTTCCGGAACTGACGAGGACCTAAGGCAAACCAAAGTAACCCAGCCTGCAATATTTTTACACTCAGTTATTCTTGCAAGAACAATTGAAGATTTTAAACCTGATATGGTAGCAGGTCATTCTCTTGGTGAATTCTCTGCATTAGTTGCTAATAAAGCATTATCATTTGAAGATGGATTGGTGCTTGTTTCAAAACGTGCCATGGCTATGCAGAAAGCCTGCGAGGCTCAGCCTTCCACAATGGCCGCAATTCTGGGTTTGGATGATAAAATCGTTGAAGAAATATGCAAATCAATTACTGAAGAAATTGTTGTTCCTGCAAACTATAACAGCCCAGGACAACTTGTAATTTCAGGCTCCATAAAAGGAATTGAAATTGCCTGTGAAAAATTAAAAGCAGCTGGTGCCAAAAGAGCACTGCCACTGAAAGTTGGAGGAGCATTCCATTCTCCACTCATGGAGCCAGCAAGAGTAGAGTTGGCTGCTGCTATCAATGCAACGCATTTCAATACACCCATTTGTCCTATTTACCAGAATGTAAATGCGCAGAGTGTTACAAATCCTGATATCATTAAAGAAAACCTGATGTCACAACTAACATCACCGGTAAGATGGACTCAGATTGCACAAAATATGATTGCCGATGGCGGAAATATTTTTGTTGAAGTTGGTCCTGGCACGGTATTGCAAGGACTTATCAAAAAAGTAAAATCCGATGTTGAAGCTTACAGTGCTTAAAAATAATATTCGAATAAAAAAGGGAGTCAGTTCGACTCCCTTTTTTATTCACTTTATAATTGTTTTTTGCTTCAGATAAAAATTCCTTAATAAACATAAATGCTATAAGGCATTCTTGCCTGCACACCTTTCATGTTTTTTATACCCTGGATGTACTTATAATATTCATACGTTTCACCAAGTTGCGCTTTAAGAAATGTCTCATCCGAACCACCTTGTAAGCTTTCAAGTATTTGTTCGAATGGCTCTTTTTGTGCAGGCAATGACTGAATTTTATAATCTTCAATTTTGGCTAGTTTTGCTGCAATTTCAATCGCTTTATCCAATCCGCCGAATTCATCAATCAATCCTATTTTTAAAGCATCTGCACCACTCCATACACGTCCCTGGCCAATTGAGTCAACCTGATCTGTAGTCATACCACGGCCTTCAGCAACATGCGTTATAAATGTCGTGTAAATATTTTCCACATCCACCTGGTAAATATCTTTTTCTGATTCAGTAAGCGGACGATAGGTTGTCCCGAAATCAGCGTAGTTATTGGTTTTTACGTTATCGACAGTTATTCCAAGTTTATTGTTGAAGAGACCTTTCAAATTCGGAACCATCCCGAACACACCAATAGAACCGGTGATTGTAGTAGGATCAGCAACAATTTTTGTAGCAGCGCACGAAATATAATATCCTCCTGAAGCTGCAACATCACCCATAGAAGCTACTACAGGTTTAACTTTTTTTGCAAGCAAAACTTCTCTCCAGATTACATCTGATGCCAGTGCACTTCCGCCTGGAGAATTAACTCTAAGCACAATTGCTTTTACGGTTGAATCAAGACGCGCTTTGCGTATAGCTTCAGATATTTTTTCAGAACCGATGGTTTTATCATCGCCTTTACCGCTTTCAATAGAGCCAAGCGCATAGATCACAGCAATTTTATTTTTAGAAGTTGAAGCTTTTTTATTTTTATTTGGGGCGTCAACATATTTACTCAACGACAGCATGCTGATTTTATCATTATCTCCTAAGCCTAGTTTCGTGCGCAATTCGGCAAGAAGTTCATCTTTGTACATCAACTTATCTGCAAGTTTATAAGTAATGGCATCTGCAGCTTTTTTAATGCTGAAGCTATCGGCAATTGCATTCAGATCATCTTTACTTATTTTCCTGTATGTAGAAATTCCATCCAGCAAATGATCCCAAATTGATGTGAGATATTTTAATGTCTGTTCTTTGTTTGGCTCACTCATTTTATCATAAATAAAAGGCTCAACAGCACTTTTGAATTTCCCATGACGGATAATCTGTACATCCACATCAAGCTTTTCAAGTAAACCTTTATAAAACATTACCTCCCCATTCAATCCCTTGAAATCAATAATACCTTCCGGATTCAGATAAATTTTATCAGCTACAGAAGCCAGGTAATAAGCTTTCTGAGTAAATACTTCGCCATAACAGATGATGAATTTTCCAGATTTCTTAAATTCGATAAGTGCATTTCTTATTTCTTCTACTGTCGCAATTCCAGAAGGAACGGTTCCAAGATCAAGGTAAATTCCTTTGATGTTTTCATCATCCTTTGCTTTTTTAAGACTTTCAAGAATTTCATTTAATCCCGGTGTATCTGATGATTTCATTGAAAGAAAATCAATGCTTTCAAAGGGATTATTTGAGGAACGATCCGCGACTTCTTTATCGAATTTTAAATGGAGTATTGAATTTTTTGGAACCACAACAACCTCTTTCTTTGAGAAGGAAGCGGCCGACATAATTATCCCCATCATGATAAAGAAAAAGATAAGGAACATCAGGAAGAAGCCTAGCATTGAGGCGAACATAAATTTAAAGAACTGTTTCATGTTTTACTTGTTTAGAGTTTTGACTTTCAGAATTTTTCTTTCGCAATGTTAAAGAAAAAACTTGGAATTTAAAAGTTAAATTTGATGAAATCTATCCTTTGATCTGTAAAAATCGCAAGAAGGCGGGTAAAAGCCTTCTTGCGAAATACACCAAAAATTTTCCAACATAAAAATTTCCAATAGGACGAATGATGATGAAAAAAAGTTACAGTTAACTTTTATTCCTTAAAACATAAGCCAGCACGGAATATAATTCCACCAGCTAAATTTTCGCCAGCCAGATACCCTGCAGTTTTATAGCCGAACTGCATGGAGAGGCCGGTTTTTGATTGTTTGCTGAAATACCAGTTGAACATACTGCTGAATGCACAACCATATCCTGCATTATGCTGAACCAATTTATCTCCACCAAGTTCAAATGCTGGTTGTTTCCATATATCAAAGCAAGGATTAACTATCAAATTTCTGTAATGAAGAAAATTCATTGTATTCATTCCAAAACCCCAGAAATTAAAGTACTTTGTATCTCCATACCTGCAATAAGCAGTCAATACCTTTTTATTTTTGACAAGATAATTGTCGAAATAATATTCTGTCCCAAAGGGGCTGAATCCATAATGGAAAGCAGGCAGGTATCCAATATTTCTGATTTTGATCATGGGCAGTTTCAGTGAATCATTACCATTAAGCAGGTAAGAATATGAAAATGCAAATGCAGCCAGAAACTGAAATGGATTTATTAATCCCACTAGGCTTTGATTTGCTAATTCATCAATTGTATAAACCTTACCATTATTATATGCAATTTGCATATTCCACATGTAAGCCATTATATCGTTTCCATTTGAAGATTTTTTACTGTACTTGGTAAGATAGATATAAGCTAATAGGTTGTTTGCAGACTCAAGATATAATAAACTCTCGCGGTAATTAATACTACCGCGTTGAAGCCAGTTCCCTATAATATGCTGCGACAATACAGTATTTGCTTCGTTGCCACCAATTGTTTTTAATAGGCTTTCACACTCTGATGATTTTCTGTCGGGATCCTTTAGCTGACCCGATTGTGCAAACCCATGACCATTTCCATAAGGAGGGACAAGGCTTAAATGAAACGAATTATCAATGCGACCAAATTCACGGTACCTTGCACCATGTCCAAATATTTCATGTTGAGTTAGAAGGGTTAGGTGGTCAATGACATCATCGAAAAACACTGTTTTTGCTGCACGATAAAAAATTCCTGTCGCTTTTTGTACAGGTTTCTTTTCATCATTGAATTTAGGTTTTAAATACCTATCTTCAAAGGAAGCAGTTGCTTTGTGCAATGTAAGCAAGTTCTCAGCACCGCAAATTGAAGAATAATGAAAATCGTAAATCAGGTTGTATTGATTTTGTGCAAATAGATGATTCGTTGCGGAACCCGCTAGATATAAGATGAAAATTAATAACGGATTTAATTTTATTTGCTTCTGCATCCCGTATTTATCAAGAATATTGAATCCAAAGATAATGAAAGAATTTTATGAGTATTTATAAAATTCTTCAAAGAAAAAACCAGTATCATGTTAAGGTTGTTATTACACAGAATGTCATATTGAGTTTATCGAAATATTGACATTCTGCAGACGGTTCATCCTTCGATAAACTCTGGATGACCGCCATTTTACAATTAACAATGCACTAGTAAAATAAAAATTTTCAACAAGATTCATTTCATATCAAACTTATTGTAATTTTGAGGCATTAGTTTTTACAAATGAGCATTGCTTTTCTTCTTCTGGGATCCAATCTTGGCAACAAGGAGGACAACCTCCGCCGGGCCGTTAAGCTCCTGAAAAAAATCGGGAAGGTGAGGAAACATTCCGCTGTTTACGAAACCGAACCCTGGGGGTTTTCTGACGAACGGAATTTTTTCAATATGGCTATGTGTCTTGACACATCTTTAAACCCGCATGAGTTGATAACCGAGATTCTGAAAATCGAAATCTCAATAGGAAGGAAAAGACAAACGAAGCAATGGGTAGCAAGAGAAATTGACATTGATATTATTTTTTATGATAGCCTCATAATAAACGAAGAGCATCTCACCATTCCACATCCTCATGTAAAAAACAGAAAATTTGTTCTTGTTCCTTTAAAAGAAATAGCTCCTAATTTTATACATCCAATCTACAGACAAAGTATTACAGAATTGCTGAAAGAATGCCCGGATGACAGTGAAGTGGAACTTTTACACGAACCTTCATTCGATATCAGCCCTAATTAAAATGAAGTACAACTATATTGCAATAGAAGGAAATATAGGAGCCGGCAAAACTTCGCTTGCAACAAAAATTTCAGAACAATACAATGCCAAAATTATTCTTGAACAGTTTGCCGATAATCCATTCCTGCCTAAATTTTATGAAAAACCCGATCAGTATGCTTTTCCATTGGAGCTTTCTTTTCTTGCAGCACGTTACCACCAGTTGAAGGACGAACTCTCAAGACAGGATTTATTTAAAAGCTTTACTATTTCTGATTACTTTATAAACAAGACACTCATTTTTGCTCAGAAAACATTGCAGCAGGATGAATTTGCCTTGTTCACAAAACTTTTTTACATCATCAATACTACTTTGCCAAAACCAGACCTGCTTGTTTATTTGTACTTGAATATTGATAACCTGAAAAGAAATATCACGCGTAGAGGTCGTTCATATGAGCAGAATATGGAAAAGGATTACCTGGCCAAAATACAGGCTGGTTATCTTGATTTCGTTAAATCGCAGCAGAATATGCGGGTTTTAATTATTGATACCAATAATATTGATTTTGTAAACAATGAAGATGATTATAAAAAAATTGCAGATAAAATTATTAATGTGGATTACGAGATAGGAATAACAAGGATTTCGTTATAATCAACTTTCAAAAAAGAGCGGGGCGGCATTTTTCAATGCCGCCCCGCTCTTTAAATATCAGTTTATTTATTTTATTGCATTTAAAAATTCTGCACTTGTATTATATTTTAAAAATTCCCTGTCGTCTGCTGCCTGAGCCCTGTAAGCTGCATTAGCAGCAATAGCTTTAGGAAGGTTTTCATAAATCAGGGTAGTGTTACCACTGCGTGCACCAACAACTGCAAGAAGATAATATACTGCTGCAGATTTTGGATTAGTACATTCAAGTGTGGTAGCAGCTGCAGATGAGTTGCCAGATAGAAGTTGTGCTAAAGCAATGTTGTGTGTACATGTTCTGGTTCCATAAGAAGAAAGAGCTCCAGTATAGTCACCTTTTTTAATGTAATAAGCGCCCATATTGTAGCCTTCGCTCATTCCTAAACCTTGTGCGGTTTCGAAATATGCTTTTGCATTGTCATATTCTTTATTATATGCAGCAGCAACACCAAGGTTGTTAATGATAGTTCCATTGTTTGCATTCAGTGTGTTTGCTTTTTCAAGATATGATTTTGCATCATCAATCTTTCCAAGTTGTATACATACGTAACCAGCATTATTGTAACCTTTCCAATCATTTGAATAAACTTTGGTAGCAGCATCGTAGATCTTAAGTTTAGTTTCCAGATCTTCTGTAAGCGTTGCAGCATAGAGAAGTTCTTCATTCTTTAAAGAATCAGGCATTGTAGTAGCAAGCATTGCCATTTGCTGGTCTGTTTTCTTAGGTTCAAAATAATTGATTGTTATTGATGATCTTCTAAGTGGAGGCAGAATTATTTCTTCAATCTCAGGATAAATAACAACCATATCGTTGATAGCTTTTTCTTTCTTCAAAGGATCAGTTTCGGAATTTACAACATTCACAACTTTATCCTTGTCTTTCAATGAACTTGCACCGATAGTTTTTAAGAATCCGCTCCAGTCTTCACCGTTTGCTGAAAGGGTAATAGTCGGCATATCAGCTTCGAGTTTCTTTTCATCAACTTTCTCTTTTTTGGCTTTTGCTTTGGCTCTAACAATGTCTTTTATCTGATCCTTGGTGTATTTTTCGGCAGTTTTTGAACGCTTATCAGAAAGTCCCTGGTTCATGGTTTCTTCACCTTCAGGAGAAGCCCATGCACTAATATCTATGTTTTTAATTTTCCATTCTTTCTGTAAAAATTCAACAAAACTTTTAAGTTTTGCTTTATTAGCTTCGTCTTTATTTAGTGGAAGACCTTTAAGGTTTAATTCAGAAATACCTTTTGCAAAGAAAAGTTCAGCGTTCTGGGTGATGATGGTTTCTTTCTGATAATTATGCTCTGCAAGTATTATATCACCTTCTTTTTCAATTCTCTCTGAAGTATAAATCACTCCATCGGCAAGCTTTGTTGTACCAAGTGTTGCAGTTTTTTTCTTCTGTGTAGCTTTTGCAGTAACTTTAAGCTCAGATTTATTCATATCAGGCTTGTATTCGATAACATCCGTATATGTAAAAGTACCACCACCTTTTTTCTTAATCACCGTAACATTGTTGCCTGTACCTTTAACCTTTTCTCCCTGGAGAGTTATAGATTTAAGAGCAGTTGTACCATTAGCGTATTCTAAAACAGGAGCAAATTCAACGCTTGCCTTTTTACCGAAATATTTTGCAGGAATGGTCCCTTTTATAGAAACAGAAATTTTTCCGCCATGTGTTTCAAGAACAGTTGGAGTCACTTCGTACTTCACCGTCTCATATTTTTTCGTCATTTTTTTCAGGTCACAACCTGACAAAAGTGTTGCTACAACAATAAGCGCAGCGACAATTTTAAAACTGATACTTCTCATAGTTTTTTTGGATTATTTAATTGTTTTGGTTAATTCAGTGTGTTTTTTCTATCGCAAATATATAAAAACAATATTTTATTTACCTAATTAATTTTTTTAATAATATGTAACCTTTTGTAATAAAATGACATATAAACGATAAATAGAATGAAAATACGCACCAATTATCTTTTTTGACAGTAAAAGGTTGATTTTTTAGATTTTCTTATTACTTTTGCAATACCAACGAAGAAATAATTAAAACATAAAACAATGAAAACAATTAGGTTTATTACTTTGACTTTTTTATTTGTCATGATGCTCAATGTCATTTCATTTGGTCAGAACGACAAAGGAACTGATAAGATAAAATACAACACCTGGTCCGCTACTTTGAGTGCTGGATCAATGTTAGCTTATTGCGATCTAAGGCAGTTCGATTTTTATCCGGTTACTATAAAAAACAGCAAAGATTGGTATCAGCTGAATCCAGGTTTATCAGAATGGGACAGGGGGTTTGGTTTAAAAATAAGCAAACAATTATCTCCAATATTTGGCATTCAGGGAATGTTGGAAAAGGGGGCTGTAAATGGAATAAGAACAGCTGTAGATGCTCATTTCAGTGCTAGTTTTCTCACATATGGTTTCAATGTGAAAATTAATTTTTTACCAATATTTAATCCTAAACTTAAAGCACCGAGAATAGCTCTTTATGGTATTGCCGGAATTGGATTATGTGATTTCAAAACTAGAGAATGGGCTCTGACCTCCACTACATTACTTAGTAGTTATGGATATGGTGAGTTTGGTGGTGAAGATAAAGCAACAACCGAAACAGTAATTCCTATAGGCTTAGGGATTAAATATAAAATCAATAAGCATTTTGATTTAGGTATCGAAGCTACAATGAACAATCTTAATTCTGACAAATTAGATGCACGTGTAAAAACCAGTACTGCTAAAGACAAATATGGCTATACTGCTTTAACACTTACTTACCAGATTGGCAAGAATGAAAAATCACTAGAATGGGTAACATCGAAAGATATGGAAGCTGACGAGCTGACTCCTTTATTTAATGCTATCAACAAGAAAATTGACTCACTTGGCAATAAATTAAATGAACTTGATGGTAAAGTAGCACAAATTCAGAAAGATGTTGCCGACCTTAAGAATCCCGCTAAAGAAGCTGATGATGATAATGATGGTGTTCCAAACAGCAAAGATCTTGAACCAAATACACCTGCTGGTAATCTTGTCAACTTCCAGGGTATTACCATTCCAAAAGCTGGAACTGGCGTAGCTGAAACACAACCGCAGTTCTCAATATTCTTTACTGTTAACAGTACATATATTGATGCTATTAATGAAGAAAAAATTGCTGCTGCTGCTAAAATGCTGAAAGCTGATCCAAATCTGAAGTTCGAAATTGTTGGACACGCTGACAAAACTGGCGGACAAGTTTACAATGACCTCTTAAGCAAGAGAAGAGCTCAGGCTGTTTGCGATGATCTAACTAAATCATATGGTATTGATGCCAGCAGATTGACTGTTGTTGGTAAAGGCATCAATGAACCAATATCAAGAGATATCCTTAGTGTCAACAGAAGAGTAGACTTCTTAATAAAGAAATAACAAAACCTAATCATAAAAAAACCCACGGAATTCCGTGGGTTTTTTTATGCTAAATTTTTTTCAATTACACCGCTCTGAAATATTTTTGAAATAATTCCCATATCACAATTCCCGCACTTACCGAAATATTCAAGGAATGTTTTGTACCATATTGAGGAATCTCAATGCATCCATCGGACTGCTGCATAATTTCATCACCTACTCCGCTTACTTCATTTCCGAATACAAGAGCCAGTGGCTTATTGAAAGAAGGTGAAAATTCTTCTATTGTCACACTTCCTTCAGCTTGCTCTACAGCATATATTGCAATGTTATTTTTTTTAAGAAATGAAATTGCATCCATTGTCTGGTCAAAATATTTCCAGTCGACAGATTCTGTAGAACCCAGTGCTGTTTTGTGAATTTCTTTATTTGGAGGAGTGCCTGTAATGCCGCATAAATAAATCGATTCTATTCTAAAAGCATCGGCTGTGCGAAATACAGATCCAATATTATGCAGACTCCTTATATTATCCAATACGATTATAATAGGTGTTTTAGATGAATGTTTAAATTCTTCTACTGAAATTCTGTTTAGTTCGGATAGTTTAAGTTTTCTCATATGCAATCTCTTTACTTTGCAAAAATAACAGTGTTCTTCAAAAAAATACGGTAGATACACGTTTTAATTTTTAAATTTGTTTCCCGTAAAAATATCCAGTATTCGAATTTTGGAGAAGAACAAAGAAAATATTATCGTTGAAACTCCGCTCATGAAGCAGTATTTCGCTATCAAGGCGAAATATCCTGATGCGTTGTTATTGTTCCGTGTTGGCGATTTTTATGAAACGTTTGGTGAAGATGCAATTAAAACTTCAGGGATACTTGGAATTGTTCTTACCCGCAGGGCCAATGGCTCCGGGACTTTTGTAGAACTGGCCGGATTTCCGCATCATGCACTCGACACATATCTGCCTAAGCTTGTAAAAGCAGGGCAAAGAGTAGCTATATGCGACCAACTTGAAGATCCAAAACTTACAAAGAAGATTGTAAAGAGAGGAGTAACAGAACTTGTAACGCCCGGTGTTTCTCTTAATGACAAAGTGCTTGATCATAAAACCAATAATTTTCTTGCAAGCATCCATCTTGAAATGAAAACTTCTGGCATATCATTCCTGGATATCTCCACCGGCGAATTCCTGATAGCGCAAGGAAGCAATGATTATGTCGATAAACTTTTACAGAGTTTTCGCCCCAGCGAGGTAATTATACAGAAAAATAAACTGAAACAATTCCAGGAAATATTTGGAGAAAAATTTTACACTTCTACTTTTGAAGATTGGGTTTTTACACACGATTTCACCTATGATCTGCTCACAAAACATTTTGGGACCAAATCGCTGAAAGGGTTTGGCGTTGAGGATATGACGAATGGTACCATTGCAGCAGGTGCGGCAATACATTACCTTTCGGAAACCCAGCATGACAAAATACAGCATATTACAAAACTGGCCCGCATTGAAGAAGACCGTTATGTATGGCTTGACAGGTTTACCATTCGCAACCTTGAACTGCTGAGTACAAACAATGAAAACGCCAGAACACTGATCGATATTATTGATCAGACTATCTCTCCAATGGGTTCGAGGTTAATGAAACGCTGGATGATATTGCCTTTAAAGGATAAACAGCCTATTGAAGAACGTTTGCGGATTGTCGGACACCTGCTGAAACATGATAAATTATCAGAGAGTTTCCGGCAGAATATAAAATTCATTGGCGATCTTGAACGACTTATTTCAAAAGTTGCAGTTGGTAAAATTACTCCACGGGAAGTTTACCAGCTGAAGAAAGCGCTTGATTCTATATCACCAATAAAAAATGAATGCAGCAAAGCTTCTGATGAAGCTCTGAAAAAAATTGGAGAACAACTGAATCCTTGTCAACTGATCAGCGATAAAATCGGGAAAGAAATAAATGCTGACCCGCCTGTACTTTTGTCAAAAGGTAATGTAATTAATTCTGGCGTTGATCAGGAACTTGACGAACTGAGAAGGCTGGCCTATTCAGGAAAAGATTATCTTCTTCAGATACAGCAGCGGGAAATTGAGCGTACAGGAATTCCATCATTGAAAGTTGCTTTTAATAATGTTTTCGGATACTACCTTGAAGTAACAAATACCCATAAAGATAAAGTCCCTTCCGACTGGCAACGAAAGCAAACACTAGTAAATGCTGAAAGATACATTACAGAAGAACTTAAACAGTACGAAGAAAAAATTCTGGGAGCTGAAGAAAAAATTCTCGCAATTGAAACAAGATTATTCAATGAACTGGTTCTATCCCTAAACGATTATATAGAGCCTGTACAGCTTAATGCCTCTCTGATTGCTCGATTAGATTGTTTGCTCTCTTTCACTTCTATTGCTAAAAGAAATTCATACCATTGTCCTGATATCAATGAATCGTTTGTAATTGATATTAAAAAAGGAAGGCACCCTGTTATTGAGCAACAACTGCCACTTGGTGAAGAATATATTGCAAATGATGTATATCTCGATAACGAAAAACAGCAAATACTTATCATTACGGGCCCAAACATGTCTGGAAAATCTGCATTGCTGCGACAGACAGCATTAATTGTTCTGTTGGCACAAATGGGAAGTTATGTGCCGGCTGAAGCAGCGAAGATTGGGCTGGTTGATAAAATATTTACACGGGTCGGTGCTTCAGACAACATCTCTTCCGGCGAATCGACGTTCATGGTTGAGATGAATGAAACGGCCAGCATTTTAAATAATATATCCGACAGAAGCCTTATCCTGCTTGACGAAATAGGCAGAGGGACAAGTACCTATGATGGCATTTCTATTGCATGGGCAATTGCAGAATTCTTGCACGAACATCCTTTGTTCAGGGCAAAAACATTGTTCGCCACCCATTACCATGAATTAAACGAAATGGCAGTATCAATGCCGCGGATAAAAAACTTTCATGTCACAGTGAAAGAAATCAACAATAAAGTAATTTTCTTACGCAAGCTGGTGGAGGGAGGAACTGAACATAGTTTTGGAATTCATGTGGCTAAAATGGCTGGCATGCCTGGATCTGTTATTGAAACGGCCAACGAGATATTGATACAACTTGAAAAATCGCATAGCAGCGAGGAGCTGACAAAAAAGGCAAAAGAAATCTCAAAAAGGAATCAACAACTGCGCGATTTTCAATTAAGTTTTATACAACTCAACGATCCACTTCTGGAAAAAATAAAACAAGATATCCTAAATACTGATATAGATACACTCACCCCGGTTGAAGCACTCATGAAATTAAATGAAATCAAAAAACTTTTAGGACAATAAAAAACGGGGATTATTAATCCCCGTTTTCAAACTTTTTTTCAAATTATTTAGTCTCGTTAGTATTCGCTTTCTTTTTGTTATCCCAAAATTCTATAAGTTTTGTGTATTGTTCATCTGTAACAATAGTTTTAATCTTTGCGCTATAAGTTGCAAATCTGGTGTTTCTGGCTGTAGTCAATGCTTCTTCGTTGCCTTTGAATTGCTTATTATCAATTTCCTTTTGCTTTAAAAATTCTAGTACCAAAGGCTTGATTTGCACAATCTGGTCTTCGGTGAGTGTGGCAATTTTTGCCATTTCATTAACAATCCTGACGGCTTTCTCTTCTGGTGTTGCTTTTTTAGTCTGAGTGGTTGTTGTGTTTTCGGTTGTTTGCGAAAATGATTTTGCTGCAAATGTGAACAGAAATGTACCGGCTAACAAGAGTTTAAAAAGATTTTTCATACCAGGGGGATTTAAGATTTTACTTTAATGATCTAATTATCAATTAGCAAATATACAAAATATTTAATTATTTTTCATGCAAGCATAAAAAAACTATTTTTCATTATATTATGAATATATTGTGCTGGTATACAAGCTATTGTATTGAATTATTCCAGATTTATAATATAATTTTCAAGGAGTAAATATTTGAAAAAAATGTTTGTTGATATTAATTTTTATTTATATTTGCACTCCCAAAGAATAAGCGGGAGTAGCTCAGTTGGTAGAGCACGACCTTGCCAAGGTCGGGGTCGCGGGTTCGAGTCCCGTCTCCCGCTCAAAAAATCCTCTCTTAAACGAGAGGTTTTTTTTCAGATGATGCCCAGGTGGTGGAACTGGTAGACACGCAGGACTTAAAATCCTGTTGCCATTGCGGCAGTGCGGGTTCGATTCCCGCCCCGGGTACTTTAATCGATGTAAAGCAGCTGAAAATCAGCTGCTTTATTTTTTTGGGTACCCACTTAAGTACCCACCTGAACACTTTTTTTGAATAAATTCACTTATGTGAACTTATCCTCACTTATTGCACTCTACATTCACTTATCGTCACTTTAAGGCACTTTCAAGACATTATCAGGGTTTATTGGATAATATCGCACAGTTTGGCACACTTTAGCACATTTTAGCCCAACCATCATTTCCGGTCATATTAATTTTGTTCCGTAATTCATTTGACACTTTAAAAACTTTATTGATTGAATTCATTTTTTCAAACATGAAAAAAACAAATTGTTAATAAATTTTAAGTGCAAAAAGTGGAAAAACAGTGAATAAGAACCGCAAGTAGCGGGACTTGCAGAATGTTGATGTAAATTTGTATAAACACTTTTATTATGCCGGGAAAAGTAAAAACTCTGAAACAAATTGCACAGGAATATGGAGTGCATCGTAACACATTAAAAAAGTGGATTGCTCCTATTGAAGAATACCTTAACCTAGGTGGTCGCCGTATATTGCTTAAATGGCAGGTAGAAAAAATATATGACTTGCTTGACAGGCCAGAAGAAAATCATGATGAATTATCAAAACAATAAAGTTATGGAAAAGCTTGTAATCACTACCGAAGAAGATCTGAAGAAAATAATTCATGATGGACTTGAAAAATTCTTTTCAAATAGAAAAGATAATGTTCCGGAAGGAAATACTGTTGAAGATGTATTATTAACCAACCTTGGCGGAATTGCAAAGCTTCTTCATTGTTCTTTGCCAACTGCACAGAAAATAAAGAATGCTATCCCAAAAGATATGTATTTGCAAGTTGGGAAAAAGTTCGCGATTAAGAAATCCATATTATTAAAATCATATACTAACGCTAAAATCTAATTTATATGAAGACACGCACTTTTGAAGTACATGCTGATTCAATGACTGAATTTGCCGAGATCATCGGAAACAATGAACTGGATAATACCATTCAAGGTATAAACGATGATGAAGAAATAATTATTGATATTCATTACGAGCCTACAGACCGAGAGGCAGTTTTTGAACTCATGGAACTTCTTGATCCAGAAGATGACGATTGACAATAAATTGTTTTGTGCAGGGTAACAGTTTTGCTGTTGCCCTTTTTTAAGATCATAATTTTTAAAAATATGAAAACAACCAGTGTAAGAGTAGATGTTCCGGATAGTCTTTATGAAATTCTTGTTTCAGACCAGGAAAAACGCAGACAGTCCAGTGGCAAAAAGAAGCCTTCGCTTTCTTCTATAATCCTTGAGTATTGCGGGAAAAACAATAAAAATGTTCCGGCTGATCAAAATAATGATCATTATGAACAGAGAGTTGTTCATCCAGAACATAATAATGTTCGCCATGAACAGAAAAAAGTTCATCATAATCAAAAAAGTATTCAGAATAATGTTCAACCTGAACAAAACACTTCTGTTATACCCAATTCCAGTTTGCCTGATACTGGCATTGAAAAACGTTTAAAACATTGGGAAGAACATCTGTCCCGTTGGGAAGCCTCTTTGCGTGAGAAGGAAACGATGCTTAAAGAAAAGGAAGAAGATCTTTTTGATCAAAAGGAGGAAGTGTACCAAATGAAAATTGATCTTCTTGAACAAAAAGACAACTACCGACAGGAAACGCTTGCTGGTCCTGAAAAAATCATTGAAAGCAGAATGCTTTCCTACGACCTGGAACACAAGAATAAAAAGATCAGTGAACTTGAAGAAAGACTAAAAGATGCTGAATTGAAATATCATAAAGCCCAGAAGCAAGCTGAAACAATTAAAGAAACCCCTTCATTCCTGGATCAAATAAAAGAATATTGGCCACTTATTCTTGCTGTCCTTGGCATTCTCGGAGCATACCTCTTCAATCATAAAAAAGATAAAACGAAACTTGATCCTCAACTAGAAACAATTGCAAAAATTTTAGGAAAGCTTGATCCAAAAGAGAAAGAATCTTTGGGCAAAGCTATATTGGATCTGGTGAACAATTTTCAAAAAGAAAATACTGAAGAAAAGAAAAATGAAAAATAAAATGTTCAGCATGAACAGTTCTTTTGATCATTTCAGAATAGCTGTCAAATAAATTCATATTTATAATTCACTTTACTATATTTGCTATTATTTATTTTTCTGCTGATGCAATCAAAAAAGAGTCTTTCCGAAAGAGATATTTGTACAAAGTATATTACACCCGCCATTGAGAAAGCAGGATGGAATAAACAAACCCAACTGTTAGAAGAAGTTTCTTTTACTGATGGGAAAATATATGTTCGCGGCAAGCTCACTGCAAGAGGAGAGAGGAAGCGAGCAGATTACATTTTATATTACAAACCCAATATCCCCATTGCAATTATTGAAGCAAAAGATAATAATCATTCTGTAAGATCAGGGATTCAGCAAGCACTGGACTATGCAAAAATACTTGACATCCCTTGTGTGTTTAGCAGCAATGGTGACGGATTTTTATTTCATGACAGAACAGCAACGGACGAAAATATTGAAACAGAATTAAACATTGACCACTTTCCTTCACCGGAACAGCTTTGGGAGAAATACAAAAAATACAAAGGAATCTCATCTGGTGAGGTTGAAAGAATTGCAGCACAGGATTACTATTTTGATGGTAGCGGCAGGAAGCCCAGGTATTACCAACAGATAGCCATTAACAGGACTGTTGAAGCTATTGCAAATGGTCAGTACAGGATTCTGTTGGTAATGGCAACAGGAACAGGAAAAACATATACCGCTTTTCAAATTATACACAGGCTCTGGAAAGCAAAGGCAAAAAAACGCATTTTGTTTTTAGCTGACAGGAACGCCCTGATTGACCAGACAAAGAGAGGTGATTTTAAATATTTCAAAGATAAAATGACTGTGGTTAAACACCGGCAGATCGACAAAAGTTATGAAATATATTTAGCATTATATCAAGGATTGACGGGCACTGAGGAAGATGCCAATGTTTACAAAGAGTTCTCTGCCGACTTCTTTGATTTAATTGTAATTGATGAGTGTCACAGAGGAAGTGCAAAAGAAGACAGTGCCTGGCGTGAGATACTGACTTATTTCAAAAACGCCACACATATTGGTTTAACCGCCACCCCAAAGGAAACAAAAGAAACAAGCAATATTGAATATTTTGGAGATCCTGTTTATACCTATTCCCTGAAACAAGGTATTGACGATGGTTTTCTTGCTCCCTACAGAGTAATCCGAGTTGCATTAAATGTTGATGCAGAAGGCTGGAGACCTGAACAAGGGAAAACCGATAAAGAAGGAAATATTGTTGAAGACCGTATTTATAACCGAAAAGACTATGATCGTAGTCTCGTAATTGATGAACGTACAGAAACTGTTGCAACAAAAGTTTCTGAATTTTTAAAAGGTTATGACCGATTTGCAAAGACCATTATTTTTTGTGTGGATATTGATCATGCGGAACGTATGCGATCAGCTATTTCAAGACAAAATGCGGATTTGGTTTCAGATAACTACAAATACGTAATGCAGATCACAGGCGACAATGATGAAGGGAAAAGGGAATTGGATAATTTTATTAATCCGGAAGAAAAATATCCTGTAATTGCCACAACATCGGAATTAATGACAACCGGCATAGATGCTCAAACATGCAAGGTGATTGTGTTGGATGCAAATATTAATTCCATGACCAAATTCAAACAGATCATCGGGCGGGGCACAAGGATAAATGAAGAATTTGGCAAAATGTATTTCACTATTTTAGACTTTAGAAATGCAACAGATTTATTTGCTGACAAAGACTTTGATGGAGACCCGATAAGAGTTAAACCAGTTTCTGAGGACATTGATTTAAGCGGTGTTGTTGATGAGGAAGAAAATGATACAACTCCAATAATTGATGAAGTTTCAGGTGATGAAATTAAAATTGAAAAACCTGTAATCCGCTATCCTGAAACAAACACACCAATTGCAGGAGTAACAGAAGCAAGACAAAAAATTTACGTTAATGGGGTTGATGTTTCTGTTCTTGTAAGTAGAGAATTGTATTTTGACCAGCATGGAAAACCGATTACTGCAAGCTTAAAAGACCACACAAAAGAAATTATAAAAGGAAAGTATGCTTCATTGGAAGATTTCCTGAACAAATGGAATACAACCGACCGCAAAGAAGCAATAATTGCTGAAATGCAGGAACAGGGCGTTTTAGTGGAAGCTTTATATGAAGCTGTTGGCAAACAAGTTGATTTATTTGATTTGATATGCCATGTTGCTTACGACCAACCGCCTTTAACACGTAAGGAAAGAGCCAACAACGTGAAGAAGCGAAACTACTTTACTAAATACGGAGAACAGGCAAAATTGGTTTTGGAAACTTTACTGGATAAATATGCTGACGAAGGCATTGAAAATATTGAAAGCTTGGATGTGCTGAAAGTAAAGCCATTCCCGGAAGAGTTCGGTTCTCCCACTGAAATAATAAATGAATTCGGAAGCAAGAAAAAGTATTTGGAAGCGGTAAAGGAATTAGAAAACGAACTTTATAAAACCGCTTAATTTTATACCTTTTAGTATAATACCTAAAGGTAAAATTCAATTTCAAAATAAAAATTAATGAGTAATATTTCAGGCATAATCAAAAGCATTCGTGATATCATGTGGCAGGACACCGGGCTGAATGGAGATGCACAACGCATTGAACAATTAGGCTGGATGCTTTTCTTAAAAATATTTTCCGACAAGGATAAAGAATTAGAATTGTTGGATGATACATACACATCACCTATTCCCGATAAATTTCATTGGATAAAAGAAAAAGGGAATTGGGCAGGAGATGATGAAGGCATCACAGGTGATGAACTACTTGAGTTTGTTGACCGCAAACTTTTTCCCGCATTGCGTAACCTGGATTTAAGCACCGGCAACCAGCGGGCAGTAATAGTGCGTGAAGTGTTTGAAGGAAACAACAACTACATGAAAAGCGGAATCAATATCCGCAAAGTATTGAATAAACTGAACGAAATTGATTTCAATATTGCCAAGGACCGTCATGCTTTTGGAGAACTTTATGAAAGTATTTTAAAGGAACTGCAAAGTGCCGGAAAAAGCGGAGAGTTCTACACACCAAGGGCCGTAACGCAATTTATTACTGATATTGTAGATCCGAAACTGGGTGAAAAAATTTTAGATCCTGCATGTGGTACAGGTGGTTTCCTTACTTGTGCAATAGAACATTTAAAGAAACAAGCCAACAATGTTGATGATCGTAAAAGCATTGAAGAAAATATTGCTGGCTGGGAATATAAGCCATTGCCATACTTATTAGCAACAACCAATTTAATATTACACGATATTGAAATACCGAATATTCGTTTTGGAGACACCTTAGACCAGCCTCTAAGCAATCGCACAGAAAAACACCGTGTAAATGTAATCCTTGCAAACCCGCCATTTGGAGGTATTGTAGCAAATGGTAACGAAAGTAATTTCCCTCAAACATTTCGCACAAAAGAAAGCGCCGACTTGTTTCTGATATTAATGATTCACATACTCAAACATGGCGGACGTGCAGGAATTGTTTTGCCCGATGGCAGCTTAACAGGCGATGGCGTTAAACAAAGAGTGAGACAAAGATTATTGGAAGAATGTAATCTGCATACCATTATCCGTTTACCTAATTCAGTATTTCAGCCATATGCTACTGTTGCCACTAATCTTTTGTTTTTCGATAAAGGAAAACCTACGAAAGAAGTTTGGTATTACGAACACCGCTTGCCTGAAGGAGTGAAAGCTTATAACAAGACAAAGCCCATTCGTGTTGAAGAATTTGAACCCATTAAAAAATGGTGGAAGAAAAAAACAGAGAGCGAAATTAGCTGGAAGGTTAATATAAAAACTATTATTGAACGCAATTACGATCTGGATATTAAAAATCCAACCAAGCCTGAAGAAGCCAAGGAATACAGCAGTTCGGAACTTATAAAAATGCTTGAAAAAAGTATGCTTACTTCAAACGGTTTATTAAACAAAATAAAACAGGAAATCAAATGAGTTTTTTGAGGTCACAAATTGTGACCTTAAAAGAAATATGCGATCACAAATTGTGATACCATTAAAAGAAAAAACTATGAATGAACTGATAACAACAAAAGAAATCGTCTCCCAGATTTTTTTTATCAGGGGAGTAAAAGTAATGCTTGACTATAATTTAGCTACCTTGTATGAAGTTGAAACCAGAGTTTTAAACCAGGCAGTACAACGCAATATTGAACGCTTTCCTGAAGATTTTATGTTTCAGTTAAAAGAAACTGAATATAAAAACTTGATGTCACAATTTGAGACATCAAAAAGTAATAAGGTTTTATCACAGGATGATTTGAAATCACAAAATGTGATATCAAGTTGGGGCGGCAGACGAAAACGCCCCTTTGCCTTTACCGAACAGGGTGTTGCCATGCTTAGTGGAATACTGCGCAGCGAAAGAGCAGTAAAAATAAACATCTCAATAATGCGGGCATTCGTAAAAATGCGTGAGTTAATTGATGAAAACAAAGAACTGAAAAAGAAACTTGATAAGCTGGAAAGCAAGTACGACAAGCAGTTTCAGATTGTTTTTGATGCCATAAGGCAGTTAATTGAACAGAAGAATGAGCCACGAGAACCAATTGGATTTAAAACCAGTAAAAAATGAGTTGGCGAAAAGTAAAAATTGGTGACTTCTTACTTCGTAGTAAAATTCCTATTGATATTGAAGATGAAAAGGAATATAAGCGAGTTACTATAAGAATAAATCATAATGGCGTTTCTTTAAGAGATATTGAACAAGGCTGCAATATTGGTACGAAGAAACAATTTATCCTAAAAGCCGGACAATTTATTCTTTCTAAGATTGATGCTCGTTATGGCGCTTTTGGTATTGCATCTGATGAAGTGGATGGTGGAATTATCACTGGAAATTTTTGGGCATACGATTTTGATAAGAAAAAAATTAATATTGACTGGCTAAATCAATACACAAACTCTCCTGAATTTTATGAAATATGTGAAAGAGCAAGCTCTGGCATTACTCATAGAAAATATTTAGATGAAGGTATTTTTCTAAATCATGAAATTTTCTTGCCTGATGCAGATGCGCAAAAAATTGTAATTCGAAATATTAATAAGCAAAAAGAATCATTCAATAATCTTTCAACTGAATTATCCACACAGCAAAATTTCGTCAAGCAACTTCGCCAATCATTTTTGGTTGATGCCATGCAAGGGAAACTGGTAAAACAAAACCCAAAAGATGGTAATGCAACAGACTTATTAGAAAAAATAAAATCAGAAAAACAAAAACTCATTGCAGAAGGAAAACTAAAAAAAGAAAAAGAACTATCACCAATAAAAGAAGAAGAAATTCCTTTTGAAATTCCTGAAAACTGGGCGTGGTGCAGGTTGGGGGATTTAGAATTGTATTCAGAAGCAGGGAAAAGTTATAAATGCGTGGAGATCCCAATATCAGGGGATGAATGGGGTGTAATAAAATTAAGCGCTATTTCGTGGGACAATTTCCAAGAAGACCAAAATAAACTTTATTCAAAGAGTGAACCATCAGATATTTCTGCTAAAGTTGAATGCAATGATTTCATAATTTCAAGAGCAAATACTTCTGAATTAGTTGGCAAAAGCGTTGTTGTAAAAACAATTTCTAAGAATCTTTTGTTAAGTGATAAAACAATTCGATTTAAATTTTCGGAATTGATTTCAACCGATTTTATCAATCTTTGTAATAACTCAAAACATGCAAGAGTTTATTATGCTGCAATGGGTTCTGGTTCAAGCCCATCAATGAAGAATATCACAAGAGAACACATGAGGAGTCTTTTAATTCCGCTTTCTCCACTTGCCATGCAAGACCGCATTGTTCAAAAGCTAGAACAGCTTATGCAAATGTGCGATGATTTGGAACAAAGCATAAAACAAGGCAAAGAGCAAAACGAAAAATTGTTGCAGCAGGTGTTGAGGGAGGCGTTGAGAAAAGGATAACCAGAATTAAAAACTAATGATTAATTTTGTAAGGAAATGAGGACAGAAGTAAATATAAATCCAAACATGATTACCTGGGCTATTACCCGGGCAGGTTATGAATTGAATGAATTTTCTGCACAGTTCCCTAAAATTCAGGAATGGCTTGAAGATAAGAAGAAGCCCACAGTAAAACAGTTGGAGAAATTTTCTCATAAAGTTCATTTACCATTTGGATATTTATTTTTAAATGAACCACCCAAAGAGAATTTGCCTATTCCGTTTTACCGCACCAATAAAGCAAATACAGCGCAAGTCAGCGTTAATGTATATGATACTATTTTATTGTTACAACAACGGCAAGATTGGTTAAGAGATTATTTAGTGGATAATGAATTTGATAAACTGAGTTTTGTTGGAAGATTTAAAAAACAGGATAATTACTTAAAAATAGTTGAAGACATTCGAAATACAATTGGTCTTAGCGGCGAATGGGCAAGTTCTTATAAAAACTGGGAAGATGCATTAGGTCATTTGACAGACAAAATTGAAGAAGCCGGAATTATTGTTTCTTTTAATGGCGTTGTTGAAAATAATACCAGTCGCCCAATAAAAGTTGATGAATGCAGAGGCTTTGTTCTCATTGATGAAATGGCTCCCTTTATGTTTATTAATGCTGCCGATGCAAAAGCGGCTCAGCTATTCACAATCGTGCATGAATTGGCACATATCTGGACTGGACAAAGTGCTGGCTTTGATTTCCGGCAAATGCTGCCCGCTGATAATCCAACTGAATTGCTTTGTGATAAGGTAGCCGCTGAATTCCTGGTTCCTGAAAATTCTTTTAATCGAGTTTGGCAAGAACGGCCAAATATTAATTCTGTTGCCAGGCATTTTAAAGTTAGCCCTATTGTTGCGGCAAGAAGAGCACTTGATTTAAATAAAATAACCAAACATGAATTCTTCGAATTTTATAATAATTATATTGGTCAACTTCAACGCAAAAAAGAAAATCAAAGCGATGGTGGCGATTTTTATGCAACTGCCAAAAAGAGATTGAGCCTTTCTTTCGCCGGGTATATAAACAGAGCAGTAAAAGCAAACCAGCTTTTATATAGGGATGCTTATAAACTAACGGGATTAAAAGGAGACACCTACCAGAATTTTTTCAATAAACACTTTTAAAAAATGAGTGTTTATATTTTAGATAGCAATTTCTTTATTCAGGCTCATAGAATGAGTTACCCCATTGATGTTGCAGTAAGTTTTTGGGCAAAGGTTAAACAACTTGCCGATGAGGGCAAAATCATAAGTATTGATAAAGTAAAGAGTGAAATTTTCAAAAATGAAGATGAGTTAAAACTCTGGTGTCAGACAAATTTACCCAGGGATTTTTTCAAGGATACAACTCAGGTTGTAACAGCATACAGACAAGTTGTAAGTTGGGCAGTTTCAAAAAGCAATCATTACCTTCCTAATGCCCTTGCAGAATTTATGGATGCCGATGAAGCCGACGCATGGCTTATATCATTTGCACTTGCAGACAATGATAACAGAATAATTGTCACACATGAATTAAGCGAGCCAAACCGGAAAAATAAAATTAAAATTCCAGATGCTTGTATTGCAATTGGTGTTCAGTACACAGACACAATCGAAATGTTCAGACAACTTGGTGAACATTTCTAATTCGCAAATTCTCTGATCAAGACATTTTCACTATCCTTCAAACCACTGTTAATACAGGACTAGCTGGTTTTTATATTTTGAACATTTATTTTGTTCATCCTGAACAGAATTTTTGTTCGGGATGAACACTTATTTTGAACATTTCAGATAGATACCGAATAAATTCAAAATATTTTTTAATATTATCATAATTATGAACATAAGTTCATTACATTTGCGTAGAATTTTATAAAAATATATAATGGCTCGCCCAAAAACAGTACGTAAAATGGTTTCTCCTCCCAAATTCAAAGGGTTTAAGCCATATGGATATTATGCAAAAGAGGAAGAGCCAATAACCATGCTCTTTGAAGAATATGAAGCAATTAGGCTATGTGATTATGAATTGCTGAACCAACTGGAAGCCGCAGAATTTATGGGCGTTTCAAGGCCGACTTTGACACGCATATATGAAAGTGCACGCAGAAAAGTAGCAAAGGCATTTGCTGAAGCAAGAACAATCGCTATTGAAGGCGGAAAAGTTTTCTTCGACAATGAATGGTTCCGTTGCAAAAAATGTGGTGCTCATTTTAATAATCCGGAAATAAAAAAGAAATTGAAGAATTGTCCGGTATGTAATTCAATGTCAATTTTAGAAATTGATGAAAGCTCAAGAAATAAATAAAACATAATTATCATGCTTATCGCAATCGCATCATCAGGAAATACGCTTGAATCCAAAATCGCATCACATTTTGCAAGATGTGAATACTTCGTTTATTATGATACCGAAACAGGTGATCTGGATTTTGAGAAAAATTTATGTCGTACAATGGAAAGCAATGTTGGCTTTGCTGTTGCGGAATGCTTGAATGGCAAAAAAATTAAAAAAATTATTTCTGGTGAGTTTGGTATTAAAGTGAAACCTGTTCTTGACAAGTATGGAATTCAAATGATTGTCATGACTGATCACAGCCTTACCATTAAAGAAATAATTGATCTACTAAAATCTAGTAATGATTAAATTTAAGTAAAGAATGAATCGTAAAATTAAATATGTACCTATCGGAATTATCAACACACCATTTAGGAGCATTGAGGACATGCCAATTCAGTCAGCTGGTGCTAAAGGAATATCAGGAACAATAGAATTGAAGAATAACTTCGTTAAAGGATTACATGACTTAGAAGGCTTCTCGCATATAATGTTGTTGTACCATTTTCATATGGTAAAAAAATTCGAGTTGTCCGTAATTCCTTTTATGGACAATAAACCTCATGGCATTTTTGCAACCAGGTCTCCTGTTCGCCCTAATCCTATTGGAATATCAATAGTCCGATTAATGAGAATTGATAAAAATATTTTACACATATTGGATGTGGATATTTTGGATGGTACACCATTGCTGGATATTAAACCTTTTATTACAAGTTTCGATAACAGAAAGGTTACAAAATGCGGCTGGTTTACAGGCAAAGAAAAATTACAATTAAAAAACTCAGATAACAGATTTACCAATAAATAAAAAAATAAATCAAAATGAAAACGAAAGTAGCAATACCCACAAGAGGCGAACAAGTTGATGACCATTTCGGTCATTGTGAATATTACACAATTTTCACAATTGAAAATAAAAGTGTAATAAATGAAGAAGTAATGAAATCGCCCGAAGGCTGTGGATGTAAATCAAACATTGCCCCTATTCTTGCTGAATATGGAGTTAGCCTGATGCTTGCCGGAAATATGGGAATGGGAGCGTTAAATGTTCTAAACATGAGTGGAATTGAAGTAATAAGAGGTTGCAGCGGAAATGTAAAAGGTGTGATAGCTGAATACCTGAAGGGCGAAGTGTCAGACAGTGGCTTAGGTTGTCATAGTCATGAAGGTTGCGATAACCATTAAAAAATGTTTACGCATATTACAAGGATCAGGGTTGGATATACCGATACTGACCAAATGGGATTTCTGCATCATTCAAAATATGTAGTGTTTTGCGAAACTGCACGTATTGAAGCAATGCGGGCGCTAGGCACATGTTATAAAGAAATTGAGGACATGGGTATTTTTATGCCTGTTATTTCAATGAATTTCAAATTTATCAGACCTGCTTTTTATGATGATTTGCTTACAGTAAAAACAATTTTGCGTGATGTACCAAAAGCAAGAATGAAATTTGAATATGAATTTTACAACGAACCCGGCATGATGATTAATTCAGCTGAAGTAACCCTGACATTCATTAATAGCAAAACACGTAAGCCTTGTTTCCCTCCGAACGTATTAATAGAATCATTAAAAACATATTTCTTAAGTAAAGAATTAAAAAATTATGGTGACAAAAAAATTAGGATTTAGCTCGAAATTAATTCACTCTTTAAATAATTTTTTTATTTGGTAAAAGCTGACAAAATACAATTACCAGTAATTGACATTTCAAAATGTACAATGTGCGATGAGTGCTCAACCATTTGTCCGAAAGAAGCAATTTATAAAGAATCAAGTACTGCATGTGCTAAATGCATTAAATACTGTATCGCTATGAAAGTGCCTTGTAATCAAAACAGCTATGTTTTTTGTTATGAGAAATGCGATCAATGCGGACTTTGCGTTTCTGCATGTGATAATACTGCAATTTACTGGTATAAGGTAATTCAACAAAGTAAAGTCTTTTAATAGGTTTGATTATGACACAGCTTGATTATTATAAAATATTATCTGAAGATTTCAGAATAATTGAAGGACTTACTGCATGCATCAGTTGCGGAACATGCGCAGCAATTTGTCCTGCTGCTGAATTTTATAATTACGATCCCCGGATTATTGCTGAGACAGTGCAAAGCAAAGACAATGTTAAAATAGAAGAGCTTCTAAAAAGCGATACAATTTGGTATTGCGGAGAATGTTTATCATGCAAAACCAGATGCCCAAGAAATAATACTCCTGGTTACATTATTCAAGCCTTACGCCATCTTTCACACACATTGGGCTTTTTTGTTGAAAGTGAGAAAGGACGGCAATCATTGGCAATAAAGCGAACAACGGGCGATGAAATTTTACGTAGTGGATATTGCATGTTTGTGGATCGCATAACCAGTGAAATGCATCCTGAACAAGGACCTGTTTGGGAATGGGTGCGAAAAAATGCAAAGGAAGTTTATGAACGACTTGGTGGAAATTACAAAGGTGATGGTGCTGGAGCAATGCGTAAAATACCAAAAGAAGCATTGGACGAATTGAAAAAAATATTTGAAGTTTCTGGTGGAACTGAATTCTTTGATAACATTGAAAACTGTTCAGCACAAAAAGCAAAAGAGATGGGAATGCAATTTGACGATACTCAGGACTGCGAGTATTTTAAACATGTTTACACTTCAAACAATAATGAACATTCAAAAACCTAACCTTTAATTCAAATTATATGGAACTAGAAATTTTCTTTGCGGGCAATAAAAAAGTAAATGCAAAATTTAAAGAATTTATTGTAAAGACCGATCAGCCTGTTAATGGCGGTGGCAATGGTGATGATCCTTCACCTTTTGAATTGTTCTTAGCATCGCTAGGCACTTGTGCAGGAATCTTTGTGAAATCATTTTGTGATCAACGAAATTTGCCTACTGATAATATTAAGATCATAGAGCATGTTGAAACAGATCCTGTGAAACATAGCGTTTCTAAAATAGGATTGGAAATAATTTTACCAGTAGATTTTCCAGAAAAATATAAAAATGCTGTAATTAGTGCAGCAGATCTTTGCTCAGTTAAAAGACTAATTCAAAATCCACCGGAATTTGATGTTTATACAAGCATTGCTTAGCATTATTATTGTTGCAAGCATACCCTAAAATCAATTGCATTTAGGGCATTATGATTTTTTAAGAAATTTTTTTTTGTATTTAATTATTAAGATTCGTAATTTGGTATATTAATACTCAATTATTAAGATATATCAACTACTGTTTTTACTGGATTAATTCTGTTAGTCCCATTGAAGTTTGTTTAAAAGAACTTTAAAACAAAATTATTTCATCATCAAATTAATATAAAAATTGCCTTTATGAATGTAACACCAAAAGCTATTGAAGAGCTAAAAAAATTACTAAATAGAAAAAAGAATCCAGAAATGGGTGTTCGCATTTTTGCGGCATACGGGAACTGTGGAAATCTTCTGCAATTGGAGGTTGGCGTGAAACTTATTACCGGTGAAAAAGTTTTCACAGTTGATTCGGTGAATTTTTTCGTGGAAGAATCTAACGTGAAGTTTCTTAAAGAATTAACAATTGATTATAAATCCAACAATTTCGAACTAATTGAAGGAGATCAAAGAGATTGTTCCTGCTAAATATTTAGCAAACTTTTCTTTTTTATCTTTTCAAAATAGTATTCAGATATTTATAGATATTTTCTCATTAGTGAATCGAAAGAACTTATTTCATATTAAAATGTCAACTACTTTCTTAATCGGATTAATACTTTTGGGCCTGTTTGCAGGCTTTATCAGCGGTGTTGTTGGTATTGGAGGTGGCGTTATTATTGTCCCCATCCTAGTAATGCTCTTTGGATATACTGAACACACTGCTCAGGGAACCACGCTTGCATTGCTGATATTACCCTTAGGGTTACTTGCTGCATATAGTTATTGGCAAAAAGGATACATTGATATTAAAGCTGCATTATTGATAAGTGCTGGTTTTATTATAGGTGGCTATTTTGGCGGAAAATTCGCTGTTTTACTTTCAGATCAGGTATTAAAAAAGGTTTTTGCAATAATATTATTGTTTATAGCAGCAAAGCTGTTGTTTTTTACTAAGGGGTAGTAATATTTTAGCACGTAGTATATGTATCCAACATTATCATATTTAATAAAAGATATTACAGGCATTGATATTCCATTGCCTATTCCAATGTTCGGTCTTATGGTTGTAATTTCTATTATTATCGCAGCATTAATTTTAACTAAAGAGTTGAAAAGGAAAGAAAGGCTTGATGCTTTGAGTCCAGTAACTATAACCATTAAAAAAAACAAGACTGATGTGTGGCCCCACCAATTGGTTTCAAATATTGTTTTCATTGCTATGCTTGCCGGAATTATCGGAGCAAGGATTTTTTCAATACTTGAGTATCCAGATGATTTTATAAATGATCCATGGGGAACTATTTTTTCAGCAAGCGGTTTAACTTTTTATGGCGGATTAATTGTAGGCTCAGTTGCAGTTTTAATATATCTCAGGAAAAGTAAAATTCTAATTGTACCGTTTATTGATGCAGTCGCTCCAGCACTTATACTTGCATATGGAATTGGCAGAATAGGATGCCAACTTGCAGGAGATGGAGACTGGGGAATTGTAAACATGTATCCAAAACCGGGTTTGCTAAGTTTTCTCCCTGATTGGTTGTGGGCTTATGACTATCCACACAATGTCGTTAATGAAGGTATTAATATAGTAGGATGCACATCTCAATATTGTCATGTTCTACCTTCTCCAGTATTCCCTACTCCTCTTTACGAGGTTCTAATGTCAGCATTGATATTCTTTTTTTTATGGGCAATTCGTAAAAAAATAAAAGTGCCTGGTGTTTTATTCTCAATTTACCTTATCGCTAGTGCAATTGAACGCTTCCTGATTGAAAAGATCAGGGTTGACAGCGAATATCAATTTGGCAGCTTTAGTATAAAACAGGCAGAAATTATCTCATTTATGCTATTTTTAATTGGCACAATCCTACTATTTGTTTTCATCAATAAATACAAACGAGAAAAAATTGTTTAGTATTATGATTTTTGAATCTATCTTAAATTTATCTTAATTTTGAATTCATATACTTTTAATATGAAGAAACAAAAAGTATTGATTTCTGCTGTCGTTATACTCTCTTTTTTAATGGGTTTATCAAACCCTATATTTTCGCAGCAAAAAAATTCATATACCGACAGCCGCGATAGTAGTGTTTACAAGACCGTCACAATTGGCAGTCAAACATGGATGGCTGAAAACCTCCATTATAAAACTCCAAATGGCAGCTGGTGTTATGACAATGACACCAATAATTGCAAAAGGTATGGCCGATTATATACATATGAAATGGCTGCTGAAGGTTGCCCATCCGGCTGGCATTTACCAACCAGAAGTGAATGGGACACTTTAATAAATTATCTTGGTGGTAAAGAAGTTGCCGGTTCCAAATTAAAATCAAATTCTTTCTGGTTTAGCAAACATGATTCTATTTCAGGATATGCACATGTTACTAGCTGTACACATAAAGATCCGGTTAATAAACATGATTCGATTTTAATAAATAGCAGCAATTTCTGCGGCCTGGCCGGAGGTGGTCATTATGCCGGAGAAATATTTGATTACAAGGGGGAGTTTGGAATATGGTGGTCAGCAACAGGATATAATAAATATAATTCTTATTACTTTTCATTATACGATACGTCTACTGAAGCTGGTAATTTGTTTTATGCACTTAACTCAGCAGGATTTTCTGTACGTTGTACAAAAGACAAATAGGTGATCTATTCCGTAACTTGGATATCAATTTAACAACATATAAAAATGGAAGAGTTAAAAGATAAGAATGCACCAAATACCAATGAGATAATAAAAAATAAAAACGTAAGAGAGCATTTGGCAAATGAGCGCACGCTTTTAGCATGGATACGCACGAGTATTGGTATCATGGCGTTCGGTTTTGTTGTTGTGAAATTTTCGTTATTTGTAAAGCAGATTTCACTTTTACTTGGTAAAGATGCAGCCATTCCTCAACACGGTTATTCCTCAGTAATAGGAATATTTTTGGTTGCAGTGGGCGCAATTGTTTTAATATTAGCCTATATAAAATATCACAGAACAGAAAAGCAGATGGCTGATGAATCGTTCAAACCATCTTCAACACTGAGTCTTTCACTAACTGTTATTATTCTTATCATAAGTATATTACTAATATTATACCTAATCGAAAGCACAAGTAATTATTAAAAATCCAGTTTCAATGGAAACATTATCTTTTCATTAATATCATCCATAGCTTTAACATAAACCAATTTCAATAGTATTACATAATGAAAAGCACAATTAAAAAAGAAAAAAGAGCTGGCTTTATTTCTCTTATTTTCATTTTATTATTTTTCATTTCATTTGCAATCACCTCATATTTTGCATGGGAAAGCCATGTAAAGTTTAAAGAGACATTGGTAAACCAATGGAATCAACAATTAGAATCCACACTTGAAATATCTTCAATTAATCTCACCAATTATTTCACTAAATTTTCCCAAAACTTAGAATATCTTACACATGATACTGTCATTCAAAGATGGGCATATACAGGGCAAATGTCAAATTGCAACAAGGTAGATTGCCCTTTGGGTAATTTATACAATCTGCATAAAAACGAAACGGATGCATTGCTGCTAATTGACAGCACGGGAATTGTTATTGAGCATTATCCTGAACCAGCAAATAGAATTTGTGATCATTGTAAAAGTATGCCTTCATTAGATAAAAGTAAAGTTGACAGAAATGTTCAAATAAGCGAGGTTTTTATAAATAAGACTGGTGATCCTGCAATTACTATTTCTTATCCTCTGTATTACAAAAAACGATTTGCAGGTGGCATAAGATGGATGGTAAAAACATCAAATATTTCAAGACAATTTATAGCCCCTGTCAAAGTCGGTATTGATGGATATATGTTCGTTCTTGACAAGAATGAAAATGTTATTTCACACCCGAATTACAAACTTATTGGAAAATCGGTAAGCAACATTTTGGATTCAATTTCAAAAATAGACGATAAAAAACACAATACTGAACATGTTGACGAAACAAAATTATTCTTTCAAAATATTAACCAGTCCTTTTCCGAAGGGAGCGGTAAGTATATTGATTTTTTCTATGATAAATATAGCATTGCTGCATACAAAAAAATTGACATTGGCAATAATAAATGGATTTTAATTGTATCTATGCCCTATAGTGAAATTTCAAGTCCCGTGCGTAAAAACGCTCTCACAACCTTCGCTCTCGCAGGAGCTATACTTCTCATTATTTTTATTATTGGAATTGCTTTTTTCAAGGTGCAAAAGAAAAAAGCAAAGCTTGAAGTAGAAACAAAATACCTCTCAGAACTTGCAAAAACAGCTGAAGAATTAAAAACAGAACGCAGTATGCGACTCACTGCTATGATTGACGGACAAGAGAATGAAAGGCAGAGAATATCACGCGAAATTCATGACGGACTTGGGCAATACCTGCTTGCAATGAAAGTGAAACTAGAAAATGAAATTAATAATCGTAAAAACCAAAACCCAGAATCCTTAACAGAACTGAAATCGCTATTCCTAAATACGATTGAAGAAGTCAAAAGAATTTCTGATAATCTTATTCCAGTAATACTTGAAGAATTTGGTATTTCCACTGCCTTGAAAAATCTATGTGATGAATTTTCCAAAGACAATAATATTAAAATCGAGTTTGTCTCTTTTGGTGTCCCTGCTGACATAGATTATAAAACACAAACATATATTTACCGTATGGCTCAGGAGGGGCTTAGCAATATAATTAAACATTCAAATTCAAAAGAAGCGAACGTTCAACTTCTTGGAAATTCAGACCAGGTTAATTTGATCATTCAGGATGAAGGTTCAGGGTTTTCCGTGAAAGAAACCATAAAAGGTAATGGGCTTAATAATATGAAGGAACGTGCAGCAATACTGAACGGATCTGTTGAAATAATAAGTAATCCTGGTGAAGGGACAACCATTGCAATTAAAATTCCATTAAAATGAATAATAAAATAAAAGTTCTGATTATTGATGATCACCAGATTTTCCGTGATGGAATCAGCTCGTTATTCAATGAAGCGGAGGATATTGCTGTAATAGGCTACGCTTCAGATGGAGAAGATGCACTTGAAAAAATTGATCAATTAGATCCTGACGTTTTATTGCTTGATATATCATTACCGAAAATAACTGGATTTGATTTGATGAGGATCGTAAATAAAAAATATCCTGACATCAAAATCCTCGTTCTTTCAATGCATACAAAAGATGAATACATTTTTGAGGCTATAAATGCGGGAGCTTTGGGCTACCTGCCTAAACAAAATACATCAAAAGACGAATTATTAAATGCTGTCCGAACTGTTTTCAAAGGAGAAGAATATCTGAATGAAGATGTCACCAGGGTGATGAAAAAAAGTCATTCACTTAAAAGTCCTATGAATTCAGACTTCCAGAAAAATTTCAATACACTGACAAAACGTGAGCGTGAAATTGTAAGCCTCGTTGTTGAAGGACTAACCAACCAGGAAATAGCAGATAAACTATTTGTGAATATCAGGACAGTGGAAACACATAAAACAAATATTCTGCAAAAACTTCAGCTTAAAAGCTCCGTTGACTTGGTAAAATTTGCCATAAAAAACAATCTTCTTGAATTATAAAATTAGTGTTTCACTAAGAAAAATTTAGTGTTATACTAATAAATTCGCCATGTACTCATAATACCTTTGTAAAACAAAATAGAGGTAGCTATGAAAACGAAAGTGATTTTATTAAGCATTGGAGCATTATTATTATTCTCCGTTGCAATTATTGCTCAACAAACTAATGTCAGCAAAAAGGATACTGCAACTGTTTTAATAAAGAGAGGTCCAAATTATGTAGATAATAATAAGGACAGCATTTGCGACAATAAGCAGAATCAAACAAAAAACTTTAAAGGCAAAAATTTTATTGACAAAAACAAAGACGGTATTTGTGATAACAGGCCATCCAACAGTAATGGTAAATGTTGTGGATATGGCAAAGGTAAAGGCAATGGCAATGGATACAAACACCGTTACGGACAGGGAAATGGAAAATGCTGCCAATATTACCAGAAGAAATAAAAGCGCAATACATATTTCAAGATTGCTGAGAATTCAGATTTGAATTTATCGTAAGCCAGACAGAGTCTATTAAAGACAGTGTCTGGTTTTTTATTTACACGTATAAATTATTACAACTATGAAAAATAAATTTTCTGGTTTTTTTATTTTGAATTTATTCTTAGTTCTAAATGTTTTCGGCCAGCATGGAAATGACACCATTAAACTTAAGACCATTGAGGTTACTGATACTTCCGTAAAAAAAGTTCCTTTCCTTAGGTTGGAGATAAAAAAATCACAACTACAAACAGGTGCAATAAGTGATGTTGGTGATTTTCTGAGAAGCATCCCAAATGTTGCTGGTGTGCGGAAAGGCGGAGCTTCCATTGATCCGGTTATTCGTGGGTTTAAGTTTGGCCAGATCGGTGTGATACTTGATAATGGTATAAAAATTGAGAACGGTTGCCCGAACCGCATGGACCCCGTTACAGCACGCGCAGAAGCAGAGGACATTGAAAAAATTGAAATTGTTAAAGGTCCATTTGCCCTTAGATATGGGTCTTCGTTTGGAGGTTTAATTAATTTACAAACCGAACAGCCTCATCCTTACGATACTTTTCAGATACATGCCAATGCTAGTTATGGTTTCGAAACCAATTGGAACGGTCAGAAAGAACATATATCCATCAACGGAGGGAATAAAAAAATATACTTCCTTGTATCAGGGGGCTATCGAAATTACGGAAGTTATGAGAGCGGAAATCTAGGAGGACATGATACCACTTTTAATTCTTCTTTCAAAAAATTCAATTACAATGCAAAATTAGGTTTTGCCATTAATAGAAGGAGTTCCATCATTGCGTCTTATGGCAAAATCTGCGCAAGGGATGTACAATATCCAGCACTACCAATGGATGAAAAGGCTGATGACACACAAATAATGTCCGTTGATTATAAACGAGCAAACCCAGATAAAAAGATTAATAAAGTAAATGCAAAAATTTATTGCTCTATTGTTGATCATCTAATGGATAACAGCATGCGTGCCGGATATGCTGCTAAGCAAATGGTCTCTTCTGTTGATGCTGTGAATATAGGCGGACGTGCAGAAGCAACCATGCAATTCAAAACTCACAGGATTATTACAGGTCTTAATTATGAAAACATCATGAAGGACGGCACCCGAACTATGACCATGCAAATGATGGGTACCACATCTACCAAATTGTCAAATTTATGGTATAATGCAGTTATACAAAATACAGGTCTGTTCGCAAACTATACACATAGTTTTTCCTCCTATGAATTTACAGCAGCTTTCAGGTTAGATTATAATATGGCAAATTCTGATGATACTCTGAGAGTGATAAAAGATGGTATTGAATATTTCAATCACACTGAATCACAATATTTGAATTTCAGCGCCACAGCTGGAATCACTAAAAATATTAATGACAAACTCAGTATTTCTTTTGCAATAGGCCGTGGAGTAAGAAGCCCAAACATGCTTGAGCGTTACATAAAGTTGCTTACTGTAGGTTACGATAATTATGATTATCTCGGAAACCCACAACTAAAACCTGAAACAAACAATGAAGCTGATCTAACTATTAAATTTGAGCAACAGAATATAGGTGGAATTTACCTGAATGGATTTTATTCTTATGTTCAGGATTACATATCTGCTGTAAGATTACCACCTTCAGTTATTACTCCTCAAACACAAGGAGTGCTTGGAGTAAAACAATTTGTAAATACAAAATATGTCACTTTCAAAGGATTTGAATTTGGCTATACTTCACCTGATAAACTCAAAATAGGTGGAAGTGCTATAGCTGCCTATACCTATGCAGTGATTCCCGAAGACACAAAATACATTATAAGCGGAACACAAATAACTGGCGAAACAATTGTTACCAATGATGCATTACCTGAAATTCCGCCATTTGAAACAACAATCAGTCTTTATTATAAATTGATGAAAGGAAATTTAATTCCAAAAATTTCCTTTCGGGTAGTCGCAGATCAGCGCCATACTTCCCTGGCCTTCTATGAACCTTATACACCGGGATTTGCATTGTTGAACTTTGCTGTAAAATACAAAGTCAATAAGTATGCTGAAATTAACGTAGGAGTGAATAATATTTTCGACCGTGCCTATTATGAACATCTGAACAGGAAGATCATTGGAACCACCAGAAAACTTTATGAACCGGGCAGAGTATTATTTATTAATTTATTTGTTAACATTTGAAATTATGAAAAATCATTTTATCATTATTTTCCTTTCCCTTGCAATTATTAATTTTTCCTGCAAAAAACCACAGGAAAATCCTCCAACTGCGGAAACTGGTCATATCAGTTTTAAATTCATCCATGTGGTCGATGGACTGCCACTGCAAAAGGATTCTATGATGTATACCAATGCTGCTGGAAATCCCTATGAAGTGGATCAGCTCATGTATTTCATTTCCGATGTTACACTGCATAAATCTGGCGGAACTAAAAAAATAATTGATGACTGGAAAGATATAAATTACATTGACATTGATATTCCAGCAACATTGACTTGGGATGTTTACGACAGCATTCCCGTAGGAACCTATGATTCCATTTCGTTTACGTTTGGAATCAGCGAAGCAAAAAATCAATCATTCATGTTTGTAAATCCACCGGAATCAAATATGATGTGGCCTGATGTGCTTGGCGGAGGTTATCATTATATGATGATGAATGGCAAATGGCAGGATTCTATAAGCCAGATTGAAAATTTTAATTTTCATCTTGGAATCGGCCAACTTTATAAAAGCAACGCTATTGGGAATGTCGACTCCATTTATGCTTTTGTACAGAATTATTTTAATGTAACATTGTCGAATTCATCCTTTACTATTACCGAAGGAGCAACAAAACATGTAGAGATTGTAATGAATATTGACAGTTGGTTTGATACTCCACATATCTACGATCACAATTATTGGGGCGGAAACATTATGGAAATTCAACCTGCAATGCAAATGATAAAAGAAAACGGACATGATGTATTTACGGTTGGTGCGATGCAGTAATTAGATCAATCTTCACCTATTATTACTACTTGTAGTCTTATCAATATAATTCAGAAATTATATTAAAAAATTATATTAAAAAATAAATTGCGAAAAGGATGTTATATATCTTCAGAATCTTTGAGAAACTAATCGTAGTTTATTTTCTTTTATATTTTTTTATAGACATTTTTTTATTTGTCTATTCGTTAATTATTCATAGAAAGCTGAAGAATAAAGACCTTCCAGATTCTGTTTTTAAAGGATATTCCATTTCACTTATTGTTCCCGCATATAACGAAGAAGTCTCAATTGCTTCATGCGTCAAAATGCTTGCAAATGTTGATTACCATGACTATGAAATAATTGTGGTTAATGATGGCTCTAAAGATGCGACATTGGATAAAATGCTCGAAATGTTTTCCTTCAGTGAAATTAATTCCGATAAAAATGAAGTTATTAAAACAAAAAAAGTCAGAAATGTTTATAAAGATATAAACAGTAAAATTATATTAATTGATAAAGAGAATGGCGGAAAAGCTGACTCAGTAAACGTAGGAATCAATTATTCAACCAAAAAATATATTTGCACTATTGATGCTGACTCAATTCTTGATGACCAGGCTTTAAAGAAAGTAATACAACCAATGATTGAAAATAAGTACAATTTCGTCACTGGTGGATTTCTTGCAGCATCAAACGATCTCATAATTTCTAACAATAAAATAATAACTCATAAAATGCCAAAAAATATTTGGGTTTTGTGGCAAATTGTTGAATACATTAAATCGTTTATGATTGCCCGCCTTAGTTTAAGTAAAATGAATATGCTTTTAATAATGTCGGGTGCTTTTTCTCTATATAAGAAAGAAGACTTATTGAATGTTGGAGGACTTCTTACTGCTCATAATGATCACCCATATATTGTTAAAACCGTTGGTAAAGATAACAAAACGATTTGTGAAGACATGGAAATTGTTATCAGGTTGTGGCGATATTATAAAGAAAATAAAATTGACGGAAAAGTCACATTTCTACCTCAGCCTGTCTGCTGGACTGAAGTTCCAGACAATTATAAAAGTTTGTTAAAACAAAGATCCAGGTGGCATCAGGGCTTAGGAGAATCATTAAAATTGCATAGGGGTATTATATTCGAACCAGGCTATGGGGCTGTGGGATTACTCGCTATGCCATATTATTTTATTTTTGAGTTTTTATCTCCAATCATAAAGCTTTTCAGCTTGATATTTTTAATTACACTCTCAGCTTTCCATTTGATCCATGCGCAGTGGATGTTGCTGTTATTAATCAGTGTGCTGTTATTGACAACAATAATTATGAGCGTAATTACAGTTATTCTTGAAGCTAAAAGCCATAAAGATTCATCAATAAACAGAAAAACATTAAGGTATCAGTCATTTGCTGACTGGGTTTGGTTACTGTTCACAAGTATAGTCGGTGGCATTTCCTATGATTTTTTTAAAATGTTTGCTCAATCGAAAGGAATCGTTAATCTTCTACGAAAAAAGAGTGAATGGAATAAATTTGACAGAAAAGGAATTAAATCAGCTGACTTACAAATTTAAATAATTATGACAAAAAAATACATTTTTTTATTCTTATCGGTTATTGCAATAAGCATTAATAACCCGGCTTATGAACAGAATGTTTCTGATACTACCTCTGTGAAATATTTAATGTCAATGGGACAGGATGCCTATGTTAATGGTGATTTTGAGAAATCAAATTATTATTACAAAAAGGTCTTAAAAGACAATAAAAATAATTATGATGCGAAGTATGGCGTTGCTGCAAATTATTACAGACTGAAAGAATATAACAATGCTCTTGAAATATATGATACTCTTTACTCCCAGACACCTGATAATACTGATGTGATTAATGGCATGGCCAGATGTTTAATTAAATTGGAATTATATGAAAAGGCAATGAAATATGTAAGGCAGTCCGTAACATTAAATAATAAAGATATTTCTCCATATTCCGATATGGCTTTTCTTTTCATTGTAAAAAACAAACTGGATTCTGCAAGGTATGCATATAATCAAATTATAAAAATTGATAGCCTGAATGCTGAAGCATATGCAGGTATTGGAAAAATGTACTATTGGCAGGACAAACCAGCAACGGCATTGAAATATTACCAAATGGCGTCTAAACTTGACCCGGATGACTCTGAAATAAAAGATAAAATTGAGACAGTCAGGAATGAACTAGCTTACTCCATTTCCATAACATTAATGGATATTACAGAAGAAGAATCATCATATAAAATTGATGCTTTAATTCAAAGATATGGAATAGAAAAACGAATAAATGATTATCTGCACATATCATTATATACTCTCTGGGATAATTCCTCCAGGGATAATTTATATTATGATGATGTAAAAAGATGGTATGATAATACCTGGATAAAACCTACTTTCATTTTCAATTCACACAGGATTAGTTTATTTGCAGGGGCGTCGGCTAACGATGACAAAATTACCTCATATGGCTTTACATGGAATTCAACTTATAATGTTAAGAAAATAAAAATCAGAAATTATCTTACCGCGGCTTATGATTATTTTTATTATTGGAATAAGGTCGGCCAGAATTTTTATCAGAACACACTGGGCATAACATATAAAAGAATCAGTTTGTGGGGAACCTATAGATATGCTAATATTAAAAATAATTATGTATGGGATATCGTTGAAAAAACTGATAATCCAAATACTCGATACAGTCTCGGATTAAAGTACGAATTATTTAATAATCCTAAAATTACAATCGGACTTAACCAGTTTAATATGGATTATAAATATGCATCACCCTTATACTATTCTCCTCATAACAGGACTATCAGAGGATGTTTCATTTCCAATTATTTTAAATTTAAAAAGATTTATACGTATGAGGAATTTCTGTATGGAATGGCTAGTGACAAGGTAGACCAAACATCAGGTTCAGCTGAACTAGGTTATGAAACAGGAAAGCTGAGTTTTTCCCTGAATGGGAATTACTTTAAGAACGAGTTTTATAAAAGCAAAAATATTTTTCTCTCAATAAAAAAGACTTTCTGATGAAAGCCAAATATTTAGTAATACTGATTTTAACTTCAATTCTTGGTTTCGTTGTTTATCAAATGATAAAGATCGAAGATGAAAGAAAAGAAGACATTGTAGCCATTACAGATGATGACCAGGAAGAACCATTTCAGTTTTTATCGAAAGATGAGTTGAAAAAACTTTATAGTAAAGTTGACTATAACGCAATAGCTTCAGATGATTATTTTAAAGTTAATCAACCAAAAATTATTGATGGAAATCTTGACAATAAATGGGAGAATTTATACCTCAAAGGCGTAAATTTAGGTGTTGCAATGCCTGGGTATTTCCCTGTGGAGTTCTCACTTACGTTTAAAAACTATCTTGAATGGTTCAGACAGATAGGTGAAATGAATTCGAATGTTATTCGTGTTTATACAATTCTCCCTCCCGAATTTTACGATGCACTTGCTTATTATAATTTACATTATCAGAATAAAAAACTTTACCTCATACAGGGTATCTGGGCTGAAGAACCAGATGACAGAAATTATTATAACGCCGATTTCAAAAAGAAATATGAAAAAGAAATCAGGAAAGCTATCAATGTTATTAATGGAAATGCCTTTATAAAACCTAAAGTCGGTCATGCGAGCGGGGTTTATGTTTCGGATGTTTCGAAATATGTAATCGGAATTTTACTTGGCAGAGAATGGGAGCCCAAATCAGTTCTATACACGAATAATGAAAATAAAATTTCACAATTCACTGGCAATTTCGTTACAATTAATAACGGTACTGCTATGGAGGTTTGGCTTGCAGAAATGATGGATTATGCAGTTCAGTATGAAACGCAAACGTATTTGACCCAGCATCCGGTTTCTTTTATTAACTGGCTACCCTTAGATCCAATGCACCATAATTATGAATTCATTGAAAGTGATAAAATCAGGGAATACGATAATGATATTGTCAGTATCGATTTTATGAAATTCAATTCAACGGAAATTTATGAACCCGGCATATTTGCTGCATACCATGTATATCCTTATTATCCAGATTACATTTTCATGGAAGAAAAATATAAGGATGCTATAAATACTAAAGGCGATAGTGATAATTTTTTAGGATACCTGAACGATTTAAAAAAACACAACGAGGGTATGCCTCTTTTGATTGCTGAATATGGCTTGCCTTCAAGCAGGGGTAATAGCCACTTCAATCCTTTAGGATTTAACCAAGGAGGACTCAGCGAAGCAAAACAGGCTGAATTATCATCCGTTCTAACTTTCGATATTTTTGAATCAAAATGTGCCGGGGGGCTTTTCTTTGAATGGATTGACGAATGGTTTAAACATAACTGGCTGGTAATGGATTTTGAACAGCCCGCCGAAAGAAGAAAATTATGGCACAATATGGAAAATCCGGAACAAAATTTTGGAATACTTGCTCTTGAAGCCCGGACAAAGACAATTGACGGAAAATTGAATGATTGGTCTGATGCGCCAGAATTGGCAAATGAAGATTTTATAATTTCCGATAACGATGCCAGCTATTTTTACCTGGCATTGCATCTGCCAAATTTCGATTTCACCAAAAACAAATTGCATATTGCTATTGATACTTATGATAAGAAAAAAGGCGACCATAAACTCCCCTTCCTGAAAAAAGAAATTGATTATGGAATTGAATTTCTTATTGAATTTAACTCTCTGTCCGATGCAAAAATTCTTGTTGACGATAAATATTCATTATTTACGAATATCATAAAAAATATTATCCCTGTCTACGCTTCAAAATATAATAATAATGGCAAGTTCATAGAAGAGCTTTTAATTGCAAACAGGGAAAGGGAAACTATGAAAGGCGGGCATTTTGATTCGATATGCTTTAACAGAAGTTCCTTGCAATTTGGAAACAGCAGCAATCCCGAATATTCTAATGCCGATTGGTATTGGGATAATAAAACGAAAACATTGGAATTGCGTCTTGACTGGCCGTTACTGAATGTAAGCGATCCATCCTCAAGATCTGTTTTGGACGATGTGAAAGGTACTCCTGATATTGAATATACAGAAACACCCGGATTTAATATTTTTTATTTTATTACTGATAAAAAGGACAAGGTGTTAAACGACCAGTCAGGAAGTGACCCGTATTTTCATTCATGGGAAACATGGGAAATGCCTGAATATACTCAACGCATAAAACCAATTTATGATACATTAACAACATTATTCTCCAAACTGAAAATACCTGCAAAAAATTCGGTCAAAGAAAAACAGGTCACTGATAAATTTACCATTTGTAAGTATTATGATAACAAGGAAGGTGCTATATCCATTTCCTTTGATGATGCCGATTACAGCCAATATGAATATGCATTACCAGTTCTCGGGAAATATGCACTTAAGGCAAATTTTGGAATTGTTAGTTCATGGTTGAATGAAACACCCTCAATTATTGCTGAAGAAGGAAGCTTTGCAATAAAACGATTAGGAATCCCGCAGGTTTCAGACATTATTTATGAAGGTCACGAAATTTCATTCCACGGAAATTTTCATAGCAAATATGATGATCTTTCCTTAGCTGAAATTTCTGCTGCATTTAAAGAAGCAAAGAAAAATCTAGAAAAATTACTTAATGTTTCTGTCCAGGTAATTCAGTATCCGTATTCACATTCTACCGAAAAAATTATAAAGGCTGCTCAAAATGCAGGCTTTCTGTTTGGCAGAACAGGCGAAGGAACAAAGACAACGAATGAGGGTAATGATTTCATGAAACTTAACAGTGTGGTATTCTTAAATTCTCAAAACCCTACGATTGACGGACTTGATTCCATAATTAATATTGGTAAGAATTCATGGACTATTCTATTATACCATCATCTTTTCCCGGCAGTCTCAAAAGAATACAAATTATACAATGCGCATAATGTTACAAACACCTATACGGTCACTCCTATCGATTTTGTTAAACAAATACGCCTCGTCAGGAATTCAGGTTATTGGATTTCCACAATTTCATCGATTGGAAAATATATTAAAGAAAGGGAAAATGCTGTAATCAAAACTTCAAAACATGAAAAATCAATTTTCCTTCGTGTAGAAAGCTCTTTGGATTCTGATGTATACAATCAAGCACTTACAATTCAATTTGAAACCAGCAATAAAAAATTTAAAATTACGAACTGCGCTGCTGACGGCATATATAATGCAAGGGGAAGCAAACTGTTTTTTAACGTGTATCCTAACCAAGATGTAACTATTGAAATACTGGACTAATGAGATCATTAAAATTTATTTTTATCCTATTTATTCTTTTCTCCACATTGTTTTCCTGCAAGGAAAAACAAAAAGAAAACAATACCAGCGACGCAAAACAAAACGGGTATATGCTGCCGCGTGTCCTCATACTTACAACAGGCAACAACAACGGCAACGGCATGATGGCCGAAGGAATAATAGTCGCGGCACAGACATTTAACAAAAACGGAGCATATGTCAGCATGAATACGCGGGATATTTTGTTAAAATCAAAAGAGCTGGACAATTATAATATAATGATAGTCCCCACTGCTGCCGGTTATCATGATGCAGACAGAAAATATTCATTGACTTTTATGTCGGATGAAGAATTGACAACAATCAGAGATTGGGTAAAAAAGGGTGGTATCCTTATTGCCGGCGACAACATCGGAAGAAACTTAATGGATGCGACAGACAGAACAAGTCTTTATGGTAAATTGACCCCTGGAAACTGGCCATTGGCTGAATGTTTTGGCATATCACTTATTGAAAAAGATATGAAGGGCTTCAGGGTGGATGGTGAAATAAATGAAAAAATTAAAGGAAATTTTGTTCCAGCATTTGAAGAGGATGTATGGGCTCTCGTTGTTGATACGATATATTCCGACAGTTTAAAAACGCTGGCTAATTGGACAAATGACAGCGTTAAAATTCCTGCGCTAATACAAAACAGATTTGGTAAAGGATTGTGTTTTTTGTTTCCAACATATTATTTATTACACCCTTCTAATGTTGGTGGTTACTGGAGTTCAGAGCAAATACAAGAGTTTTTTACTTATGTATTAGATTTATTTTATAAAATAAATAAATCCACTGTTCAACTAAATATTTGGCCAGAAGCAAACGATTATGCTTTCTGCACTACGCTTAATGCTACTGGTAGCCTGGATGAATTTAAAAGAGTGTTCAAACTTTTTGAAGAGGAAAATATCACTCCAACGATTTTTGTTAACCAGCAAACTGATACTAACATCAGGAATTTTCTAAAAAAGTATTCAATCCAATCGAATGGGTTTTCTAAAATAGACAACCAGATTGCTCAATTTTATGAAATAAACAGGAACATCCTTTTGAATGAAATATTCTGGAATAAAAAATTTAAGGGTTTCCGTTTTCCGTTTACAAGAACCAGCTACTGGGGATTTGAATGTTTATCAAAATACGGTTACAATTTTGATTCAAGCATAGGTGTTGATAATCTTGAGAATTTTTATGGCAGCGCTTTTCCTTATAACATAATTATATCAAGCAATTCCCTTTATAAAAACATTGATATGCTTGAAATTTCACCAGTATTGAACGATGATTATTATTTTTATGAAAAAGTGTTGAGCAAGAATTATTCAGATGAAAATATTAAAAAAGACTCTCGTCTTTATCAGAAATATCTCGAAAACTTTTGGGAATATGCAACAAAACCTTACAACGGATTAATGGTATATCTGGGACATCCTATTTATATCGGATACAGCGATTCTACATTAGCACCATTAAAACAATTAATCAAAAATGTTAAAACAGAAAATACCTGGATCACCACTGTTGAAGAGGTTTCCGATTATTGGAATAATCTAGGGAAAATGCAATTTTTCGTATCTGAGAATGAAACGTATACTGATATATTTATTCAGGCTCCTGATAGCATTTTAATCGAAAATATTTCTATAAAAACAAAAAAAATACCCGTCTCAGCTGAAGCAATTAAAGGGGATTGTAAAATTATAAAAAGAGACAGCAGTTCCTTTGTTGTGTTTGATGCATTCAATGATCAGAAGATTACAATAAAATATTAAAACGATTAAAATCGAAAGCCTTACTCCATTAGAAGTATCCCTATTAAAAAAGAAGTTTGCATCAAACCTGTAAAGTCAAAAGTATTTATTTAGTGTTTATGAAAAACATAATGTGAATGAAAATGCCTATGCTCCTCTTCTCCATGTTTGTGAACATGTTCATGAATTAAATTTACACTGATCAGAAATTTTTCATCAGTTAAAATTTCGGTTGCTGAGCCTGTTTTTTCTATGGTGTGTTCTTCCGAAAGAACTGCTACCCGTGGTTGAAGGTGATCAACCAGATCCAGTTGATGTGTTGTGAAAATAATTGTTTTTCCTGAACGGTTCAATTCAAGAAGAAGTTCAATTACGAATGTCTGGGTTTTTGGATCAAGTCCTGAAAGTGGTTCATCGATAAGCAAAACTTCTGGATTCATCGTTAACACGGAAGCTATGGCAACTTTTTTCTTTTCTCCGCCGGACAGCATATAAACCGGACGGTCCTTAAGGTTTGCAATTCCAAGATATTTCAAAGTGTCTTCAGTTCTCGTTTCAGCTTCATCAATAGGAATATTTATCTGAAGCGGGCCAAATAACAATTCATCAAAAACAGTCGGACAAAATAATTGTATTTCAGAATTCTGAAAAATATACCCCATGCTCTGACGAAGCTGAGTTGAAACATTCTTATCCTGAAGTGATTTTTCTGTAATATTTTTTTTATTTAATTTAAATTCACCTGAATCCGGAAATATAAGTGCATTCATGATGTTCAGGATGGTTGATTTTCCGCTTCCATTCTGCCCGATAATTGAAAACATCTCACCTTTGTTAATAGTCAGGTTAATGTTCTTAATAGCAGGAATGTTCCCGAAATATGAATAATCAACATTTTTTAATGAAATAATTTCTTCCATGATTTTTTATATAAATAAAATGCCGACACTAAAAGCAACAACAATAAGCAATGCTAAGATATCCATTACATCAAACTTCTTTACTGAATGAAAATGGATTTTTCCAGTATACCCTCGTGAAATCATAGCTAAATAGGTGCTTTCGTAAGTTGTTCTCGATCTTCTGAAAATGTAAAAAATACGCCCGCTTACCAGTTTTCTGATACTTTTGTTTTTTAAATTTCCTACAAGCCTTGATTTTAAAGCAAAATATGCTTCTTCTATTGTTCTCGACAGCAGAAAAATATATTTATATGCAAGCATGATAATCATCAGGAATGTGTCCGGAATGCCCAGAAGTTTGAAGGATTTTATAAAACCCGGAAATGAAGTTGTAAAGACAATAAGCAATGCAAAGGAAATAGAATTAAGCACTCTCAGGAAAACCAGCAGTACTACTTGAAGACCATTTTCGGTAATGCCAATATTTTGAGGAATGTGGTAAATCCAGAAATCTGTAGGTTGATTAAATGAAATGATATTGAAAACTATTTCGCCATGTGTTACAATGTTGAGTGATGCAGGCAAAATCACAATAAATCCAAAAAAAAATGCAAGAAAAAAAATCCTTTTATATACTTGAAAAACTTTAAGACCTGCAAGAATAAAAAGTAAAAAAATAAATGCTGTACTCAGTAATTGGGCAACGACGCTGTTGGTAACACTTAAAACTATTACCATCAAAAGCAGTGTTATTAATTTTATATGCGGATTAATTTTGTGAATGAAATTTTCTTTCGCTGCATTTTCACCTTGTAAATAAATTGATTTTATTGCACGTGCAGAGTTTTGTATGGTTTTGTCAAGAAAGGAAAATTTCCCTTTCTTGATTGTCTCTGATTTCAATGTCTGAGTTTCGGACTTAAGCAAATAAGAAGGAATCCTATTTTCCATTTCTGATAAGTAATTTTGAAATAATCAGCATGACGATATAAGTTATGGTTGCTCCTATAATTCCTGATACAATATAATATCCCGACTGATGGATAACTGAATTATCACTGGAATTAACAGTGTAATCGGTTAGTGGGGCCTTCCACACATCTGAATATTTCGCTAATCCCTGAGGAACATAGCCAATTAAATCCTTCACAGTTTCCGCCGACCATTCGCCCCATGCGTCACCTGCGTTAAAAAACATTGGGAGTATTATCCCAACTGGAGTTATAAGGCACAATGCCAGAAGGACGATTACTATTTTTTTCTGTAGTTTATTCAGTTTCATTTTTTTTTCCTTTTTTTAAAGCATAAACTAAGGCTGGTTCGTTTTTGATAAAGTAACGAATGATCAAAGCAGTAATTATTCCTTCAGCAATGCCAAATAATACCATATGTTCAATTGCCATTACCGGAATGGCAATGCTTAAATCGTACGGACAATATAAAGCTTTGCCATCAGCAGAAGAAGCTATCAACGGTTGGATACCGAATTCAGTTGCAGTAAGAATAGCTGCAAGCACCAGACTTAAATATCCTGCTACAAATGCAGCTATGAAAACTCTCGCTGAGTTTAACGATTTTGAATTTATTAACTTGAAAATATAATATGCTGCGAATGGCATAAATATAGCCATGTTGAAGCAATTCGCACCGATAGCAGTAATTCCGCCATCACCAAATATTAATGCCTGAATTATTAGTGCTACCGATACAGCTATTGTTGCTGCCCAGGGTCCCAGTAGAATTGCAATTACTGCAGAACCTACAGCATGTCCTGTAGTGCCACCGGGTATAGGCAAATTGAACATCATAATAATAAATGAAAAAGCAGCAGCCATTCCAAGATATGGAATATTTTTAGCAGATACTTCTTTCTTGACTTTTTTCACAGCCACTGCTGCAACTGCCACAAATACTACTGCAAGTGGAATATAAGTCTGCGGACTCAGGTAACCATCTGGGATGTGCATATTTTTTAATTTAAAATCGAAATGTTAATCCATAAATGAATGAATGATTTGTTTCTCCTTGTTTAAAGTCATGGTCATAACCAAGGCTTATTTCACATTTGTCGCTTATACAATAGTAGAGTCCAAGAAGTCCGAATACAGGATTTGTGTGTACGGAAATATCAGGGTTTTTCTCAATACCTGAATTTAAAACAAAATGAAACTCCTTACTTAATTTGCAATCAATGTCAACAGACGCATGCCATATGTTTAATGCATCACCACATTTATTTTCATTTCTTAAATAGCCAAGGTTTCCATTTATTATAAATGAAGTAAATTCGGCTGTCGCTATAAAGAATATAGTTCCACTAAACTTCCCGCTACCCAAACCATCCTGATAATTGCCCGATGGGAATGTAACTCCGGGTTTTATAGCAAAAGAGATACTTTTGTATTTTAGAAATTGACATTTTACTTCAATACTTAAATCAGAAAACCCTGCTGACTTTGTTTCTCCGGTATCATTAAGTATAGTTGAAAACAAGAAAGGATAACATAATACAATATCGCTTTTGTTATTTATTCCGTATGTAAAAACAGGTGAAATTTCAGCAGAATTTTCAATGCACCTGTGTTCGTTATGAAACCCAACGCCATTGCTTATTTCAAACTGCCCATTTCCTTTGCCCTGTATCCCAGTGTTGTCAGTAATAAGTGGTAATTGAGAAAAGCATATTTTAGAATTTGTTAAATAGATCAGACAAATCATGTAAGGGATTATGTTCCGTATCCAAATTTTCGCAAAAGAATTCATGTTACTAAAGTATAATATCGTGTTACTATATAAGTAAAAAAATTATTCGATATCGGTCATTACAAGCTTGCCATGTTTGATACCTTTGGTGGCAACAATTTCGTCGGCAAGACTAAGCAATGACTGAGCTTTTCCTTTAACAGCTATTGTTTCCAGGCAAAGATCATGGGCCAGATGAACATGTTGCGTGGAGAGAATCAGATCGTGATAATCGTGCTGAACGTGCATCAGTTTATTGTTCAGTTCACGCTTGTGGTGGTCATATACAATTACAATTGCACCAGCGACAATTTTATTTTTGTCAATTTTTTCTGAAACCAATGTTCCTTTAATTAGATGACGTATGGCTTGGGAGCGGTTGGGGAATTTATTCTTTTTAACCAATTCGTCCAATGAGTTTAAAATGTCCTCTTCCAGGGATACTCCAAAACGTTTTACTTGCATCGTGTTACTTATATTAAAATCGTGGCACAAATATATAAAAATATATACAAAAAAAATATTTGATTTTTATCGCATCCTATTTTATAAATTTTATCTCGTACTAGAATAGATTTATTTCAGACGCTTGGTGACAAATAAATAAATTTTCAAATAAACTATTTATCCATTACACAACGCACTGACATACCATTCGCTTTAGGATAGCTGTTACTGAACACACTTGAACTACAGTAATTCAATCTGCGCATCCATGCGCTGTTTGCATCATATTCCGATGCCGACCACCAGTAGCCGTGGCTGCCAACGTTGTTAAATGTTCCGTTGGAATTACGGGTATCGCCTGGAAGAGCTGAAAACCCACTACTATTGCTAGCCTCAACTACATCTGTACCATTCCAATCTAGCGTTGATTTCAATTTACCTCCTGCTACATTTAGTCCTCCCAAATAATTAATCAATGTAGTCCATTCAGCATCTGTAGGTATGTGCCAACCTTTGGGGCAGAGTTTATTACTATTTACTGCATACCAATTGTACAAAGCTCCATAAATTCTTTTATTAATAGTATCATTGTCATACCAGCAATATCCGGGTTTGCTAGAATTACTCCAAGCTTTATTATCAGACACTAACGGTATTGCTGTATTATCATTGTATTTAGTGGTTTTCAGGTTCTCTGCCATCCAAACCTGTGTGCCAATAGTTACTGTTTTGTATACATTACCATCTATGTCGGTGACAGTCCCTGTAATTTGTTTTTTATTGTTACAACTATTTAAACCCACCAAAAGTATTCCTATAATTGCCAATAAATAATGCCAAAATTTGAACATCTTTTTCATATTTATGTATTAAGTAATCTATTGTAAAGTTAAGATTCTTTTATGATTTTATGAAATCTTTTAATAAATTTGTGATATGAATGAATTTGATATAAAAGCACTCACATGGGATGATAATCCCCTATTTATTGAACGATCAAAACACATAGCCGATAAAATCCGCGAACACGTTTCTTTGAATAAAGAAATGGAAGGTTTTGAGTATGGCTGCGGAACAGGATTGATTAGTTTTAACTTAATGCCATATCTTAAATCAATCACACTAGCTGATAGTTCGGATGGCATGTTGGCAGTTCTTATTGAAAAAATTCATAAACATGGTATAACAACAATGAATGTTTTAAAAACTGATTTGATAACTGATAAAATACCAGATCATGAGTTTGATATAATTTATACTGCATTAACACTTCATCATATTGCGGATGTTGAAACAATATTGAAAAGGTTCTACACAATGCTAAAGAAATCAGCATTCCTTTGCATAGCAGATCTTGATACTGAAGACGGCAGCTTTCACGGTCCTGATTTTAAAGGGCACTTAGGTTTTGATCGTAATGAAATGGAAAATCTTTTTAAAGAAGCAGGTTTTAAAAATATAAAGGTTGAAACGTGCTATACGATCAAAAGATTAAATGAGCAAAACCAAAATGTAGCCTATCCGGTTTTCCTGATGACAGGCGAAAAATCTTAATTACGAACTTTATAAGTTAAACTACCGTTAGGGCATACTTCCACGCACTTTAGGCATTTAGAGCAGGAGTAACTTTCCCCTGGATTTAATTTGTCTGTTTTATACAAACTGTATTTTGCCGCCTCAAGAGTTGAAATGTAACATTGCTTATCACACAATCCGCAATTTTTGCAAGTGCTTAAATTTAGTTTGATTTTAAAAACAGAGAACTTGTTTAAATAGCCTGAAATCCATGCAATCGGGCAACCCATTTTATGATATTGATACATTTGAGTAAATGTACTGTCGGGGTTTCTGCCCATAAATAGTTCCATTATAAAACCCATCGGACACATCCAGCGACAGAATACTTTACCGAAAACAACTCCGCTTATAATTCCAAAAAGCAACACATACCACAATGAAATATGGAATTGAGAGATCGCTAAAAACATGAAGACCCCAATAACAGCAAGAATTATAACACGCTTCGATATTAGAAATTTTGTGATTTTTCGCATTACTTATAATTTACATCAGTGAATTGATAATTTTATCGTGACCTTCATTTATTTTCCATTCATTTAACAGCTCACTAAGTTTAACCGAAAAATCATTTCTGTTTTTAATGCTTCCAATAAACCGTTTGAAAATATCAGGTGTTACCTCAAATTGTTTTACTAATTTTTCCGAAGAGTATTCGACTTTATCTATATGCTGAGGATCGAACATGCATTTTTGTGCCATCAATGGACAAGTTACTGTATCTCGTTTTATACCGAATTCAAAAAACATTCCGCATTTCGCACAGTAATATTTTCCAACTTCTCGTTCTCCGAGAATGTCAATAAAATCAATATTCAATTCGTGTTTTATCTCTAAAATATTTTTTAAATATTTGAAACTTCCTGCAAGAATTTCTTTAATATGATCCTTCTTCCAGATTTTACCTGCATCCATGAGAACAAATGTGATTGAATTTTCATTTATCCTTTGAGCCGTTTCGCAACCTGATAAAATTATAATAAAGCTTTTAATAGTTTGCAAAGGTTGCTGATTTGATATATCAAATTTCCACTCCTTTAAGAAATCGAGATATGTTTCAGCTAATTTCTTTCCTGTTTCCTCAAAATCATTTTCTATAATTTCACTAAGGATTCTTTGTGGTATTTTAGGATAAAACAATCCAAACTTTTCAAGGGCTTCCGTATTTTCAGGTGCCAGATTCTCGACTGCAATAGGGGTGTTGACGCACATCCCTGTCATATAAGGGCATTCGGGCTTGTCAAGAACAAAGAATTTCTTACATGTCACACACCAATAATGATTTGATTTTGATAAACTGCCTCCTGGTAAAGAATTTATTTTATCCTTTATCATTTGCATCCGGTTCATTTGATTATTTTCCATTTTTTGATTATCGTCTTTTTAAGTTTTAGAATACACCGATAACTGATTTAACAATTTCAATTGTTTCATGAGAAGCATCTCGTATAATTTCATTTTCTGAAGGTGGCAATCCTGTTACCATTGCTGCCATGTTTAATAAAGAAACATAAGCTTTCCCATTTTCCTTTTCGTATACTGATATACGGCACGGCATCATTATAATGGACAGAAACTTTTCATGGTTTTTTTCTAATTTATATCCGGAATATTCATTTTTGCAAATCTCAATTACATGAACTGGCATTTTCTCTTTGCCAGATTTGTCTGGAGATTGCTGAAGATTGTGAACTGTTGTATTCAACCAACTGTTTTTCTTTGCAGATTCAATAAGTTTTTCAACTGTGGTAGTTACATCAAAAGGACTTTCTTGCTCAATGAAAATCTGTTTATTGTTCATATCCTTAATTTTTTCCTATTCTATTTCTCTGCTACCACGGCTTAATTAGTTGCCCAGAGCTTCTATTGGATTATGATTATATACTCTGTCTTTAACAATTAATGTTGTAGTATATGATTTAATATTTTTCTGAAATAAAATATCATGTCCCAGGCAAAGTCCTACAGTTATAGTTAAATCAACTGATTCACTGTTGAGTTGTTCTGCTTGTGCCAAGGGATTGCAGGAAACATTTTTAATGTTGCTTTGTTCATTTACTTCAGATTGTTTAAATCCTCCTGTTGTGCAGGAAACAGGAAAGATTCCAAATTCTGATTCGCGAAGGATCTGAGTAATTAGCAGCGCATCACTTTCCATTCCGTAACAATAAGCAATTCCGATGCGTTGAAAATTCATGCTTTTTGCAAATTCAATTATTTCCTGCAATCGTGATAATGTTCCTGCCCTACCTTTATCCACAAGCCTTGCAGCTGCCTGAATTATTTTCTGGTTATTCTGTAAATGATATTTGGACTTCAAATCCTCAGTATCAAATTTTTGAGAATGGCAAGAATTTGTAGTTCTGCAGGCTTTTGTATTACACTTCGTACAATCCATTTTTTTCATGATAAGTTGCAAATACAATGGCAACGAAACTGAAATCTCAGTCGCGTGCCAATTGTATTTTGCATTTCAAGCATCCATGAGGAATCCTTTAATCGTGACAACCAACTATAGTCTTGGAAGTTTTTGCGCAGCATTGCGCAACTTTTTTTGTGCTTTCTTTTTCTGTCTTTTTTCTCACTAAACTTTTCATAATTTCAATTTTGGCATTATAAATAATGGTTTTTAAATTCAATCATTTTTCCGTACTGCCCCTGTAGGACAATACCTAGTGCACTTTCCGCATTCAGTGCATTTTGATTTATCTATTATAGGCAAACCATAACCATCCTGTAATATGGCTCTTGCCGGGCAAACGCGAATAATAGGACAAGGATGGTTTTGAGGGCATAAACGATCACTTACTATATATGACATATTGGAATAATTTTGAATGCTGAACAATTTATTTTTTCTTTCGTGTGCTAATGCCGAATGGTAAATATAGCGGGCAGAAACTAATTAGACTTGTAAGAATAAATATTCCCGATAAAATCAGCAATACAATTCCTAATGTTCCTGTAATTACGTTGGTGAAATAGAGTATAACAACTACGACAGCTATCAGTATTCTGATAATTTTATCTGCCAATCCCATATTATTTTTCATTTTTCTGTTTTTTTATTTTTTATAAAATATACCACCGGATACATACCGAATTATTCTTTATCTCCGGTTAACAACACCTCATTTATTATGTTCACAAATGAATCTTTCGGCATTGCACCCATTGTCATTTGTGGCTGACCTTCTGTGGGCACAAAGAGAATTGATGGAATACTTTGTATTCCGAATATTGCAGCTAGTTCCTGTTGATCTTCTGTATCCACTTTGTAAATATCTACCTTGCCCTTGTAATCTTCATACAATTCTTCAAGCACAGGAGCCACCATTTGGCAAGGGCTGCACCAATCAGCGTAGAAATCAATAATGCAAGGATTCTTGCCTTCAAATTTCCATTCTTTATTTTCCTTATAATTGAAAACCTTTGTTGTAAAGGTTTCTGTTGTTAAATGTTCCATGACGTATGATTTTAGAATTTTGGAATTAAACTTTTGATTACTATTTACCTGCCAATTGTTTTTCAATTGCACTTACGATAACACCTTTTTCTGTAAGCCCAACAAACTGACCAATAACTTTTCCATCTTTAAAAATGATCATTGTTGGAATACTCTGCACATTGTACCTGTCAGCAATACTAGGGTTCTGGTCAATATCCAACTTATAAACTGAAGCTTTTCCAACCATATCCGAGCTTATTTCTTCTATGACAGGTGACTGCATTTTACAGGGTTTGCACCATGTTGCCCAAAAATCGACAAGTACAATTCCACTTTTTATACCTGCATCAAAAGAGGTAGATGATAATGCTTGTACCTCTCCAGAATTAGAAACTGTGGTTGAAGATGTAGTTTCATCAACTGTCGTCGTTATTGATTGTTTCTCATGATTTGAGGCTTTACCTGTGCAGCCTGTATTACTTCCTATAAGCACTATAGCGAATAGCATGAAAAGAATTGTCATTGGGTTTGAAATAATTTTTTTCATTGTTTTATATTTTATTTAAGTTTCTGATTTCATTTATCAACACCTGCCTGGACTGAACTCCAACAAATTTCTTTACTACTTTGCCATCATTAAAAATCAGTAAAGTCGGGATATTCATTATTCCATAAGTTTCTGCTACAGTCCTGTTATCATCCACATCTACTTTGGCAATAATAGCAATGTCGCCAACTTCATTTATAACTTCTTTAAGTATCGGTGTCTGCATTCTGCATGGTCCGCACCACTCAGCCCAAAAATCAACAAGGACAATTCCATTGGCAATTACCTTTTCAAAATTCAGTGCATTCACATTCAATATTTCTTTCGCAATTTCGGTCATTGTATTTGATTTATAATTTCCATCACATTATTCAATGACCGTGCCACAGCACGCATATTATTGTTTCTGTGTAAATTATATCATTTTAAGAAAATAAATCAAGTTAATTATTAGTTAATCTTAAATTAATTATATTAACTTAAGATTAATCATGTTAACATCAATTACAAAAACACAATTAAGAATTTTCCAGATAGGATGCTGCATAATTATTTAAATGAAATGCAACATACCTATTGCGGATTGGAGGTTACTTTCATATATTTACCAAATAATTAAAAAGTAATTCATTTAAGAACTATGAGTATTGGAAAATGATATATGGAAAGTGCGAAGTAATTTACTTAAGTTGAAATACCAACATTAATAGCTATTGATAAAGCAAAATATATGTAATCAACAATGCAATGAAAAGCTGCATAAAAATTATCAACACAAATTTTAAAAATACATCATATGAAAATTGCGGTTGAAGAGAAAATAATTTTAGAGACGAAACATTGTGAGAAGAATTTTGATTGTTTGAAGATGGATAAGCACATATACTGCGGAGTTGAGTCTTGTATTAATAATGAGGTTCATCTTATTAAATGCATTGACAATTTAGATTGTAGTTACAAAATGTCATTTGGAAATGCATTCATTTGTAATTGTCCAACAAGAAAAGAAATCTTTAATAAGTATAAGATATAGCTTTGGGGAGTTGAGTTTCAGCAGTGCCATTAAAATTATTTTTCCAACGAACGGTTGAATCAACATAAAGTATATATCTCCTAAACAAATCAGGCAATAACATTTTTATGAAAAGATTGTTTTTAACCTGTGTTGTACTAATTGTTACAGCTCTGCCATTATTATGTTATTCATCTGACAAGAAGCCGGAGGATAAACTTTGCAGCATCATACATGATGGTTTAAAACGCACATATCTTTTACATATACCTGCCAATCTTGATACAAGTAAAAGTATTCCCCTGCTGATTGCACTGCATGGCGGGCACGGGACAGGAATGCATATGATCCAGCTGACAAAGGGTGGTTTTGACATATTGGCTGATAAGGAAAATTTTATCGTTGTTTATCCAAATGGCATTGGAAGAAACTGGAATGATGGGCGCCTTAATATGCCGGCATCATACAAAGCCCATAATCGCAACATTGATGATGTTGGATTTATTTCTGCACTGATTGATAATCTCGTGAAAACAAAAAACGTCAACGTCAAGCGAGTTTATATTACAGGTATGTCGAATGGCGCACTGATGACACAACGCCTGGCTATAGAACTTAGTGATAAAATCGCAGCGGCGGTTCCTGTATGTGGCAATATCCCTGGTGATTTAAAATCATCACCAAAAAATCCTGTAGCTATAATGATCATCAATGGAACTGCAGATCCTCTAGTGCCATATAAAGGCGGTTTTATTCATTTGGGAAAAAAGAAATTAGGCAAAATCACCTCTACGAATGAATCAGTAAATTTCTGGGTGAAGAATAATAAGTTAAACGCTACTTCTATCGTAATCAAACTTCCCGATACTAATATTTCTGATAGTTGTCGAGTTAGTAAAACAATATATGGTGAATCATCGGATGTTGGGGAAGTGGTATTGCTAACCATTGAAGGTGGTGGTCACACTTGGCCCGGTGGCTGGCAATATCTAAACGAAAAGTGGATTGGCAAAACTTGTCGTGATATTAACGCATGCGAAATGATCTGGGAATTTTGTAAGTTGCATTCGAAATAATTAAAATAAATTATAGAATTAAATATATTTGGCATATTCCTATGATCAGCCCGGCTTCATTAAGAATAATCACTTTGGATCAACTGGAAAATATTCTTGCAGCAAATCAATATAATAGAAAGCAGACTGCATCAAACTCCGGTATCAGCACTGTTGCGCTATGGAAGAAAATAAAAATGCATCTATAATTCTATAACTATTTTTCCATATAAAAGCATTGGATATTAATAATATTATCAATCATTACCTTCCTTCGTTACACCAATATTATCCCAAGTCCTCTGCATTTCCTTTTGCTTAAAATCCTCGGCAATTTTCACATAGCGGTTAAAGTCTTTATCTTTCTTATGACCGCTGATGCCTCGCGCTGCCATATAGTTCATGCCAAGAATAATACTATTGGTTAAAAAAGTCTTACGAGCTGTATGTGTTGTAATAAGTTCGTGTTTGGGAAAAGTTTTTTCAATAGTCTTACTGCCAGAGTGTCTTGCAATTCTAATAGGAGTATCAATCTTTGCTTCTTCGCAACATTCCTTTATATAATCATTTAGTTTTTGCGAAGAAATCTGCGGAAGTGGTTTGTCTTCCAGATCATTATATTTATCAAGTATTTCCTGTGCAAAGCGATTAATAGGTATCGTATCAACTCTTTTTGTCTTCTTTATCATTTTATGAATTTCGCCATCTTTTATATGTTCTTTCTTTAGTTCAATTATATCTGATACTCTTAACCCCGTAAAACAACCGAAGCAATATATATCTCTCGCTTTTTCATGTCGTTTATTCTCAAATTTATGATTATATAAAGTAAAAAGTTCGTCAATGGTTAAAAAGATTATTTCCTTTTCTTTTTCTGGGGCAGTAAATTTCATGTAGTGTTCTGAGATTTCAAGACCCCGCTCTTTTGCCCAGTTTATCATTGACTTTAGTACACTTATAATTTTTGCAAAATAATTGTCATTGATTTTTCTCTTTGTAAATGCATAATTTTTTAATGCATCAAAGAATACCATATCAATTGTATTAATATCAATCATCGTTTTAGTATCCTTTTCAAAATCCTTAAGGAAATTTTTAATCGTGGTATAACCAGTAACAGTTCTTTCAGCACGATTTGGCTTATTCGTATTAATATATTCTTCAAACCATTCAAAAAAACTTTTTTCCTGTGGCCTTATATATTTATTGCCGAAATAATTTTTAAAATACGCATCTGAAAATGGAATTTTATTTTTTATTGCATGATTGATAGCAAGGTCAGCTTTATCTCTATAAATCTTAATGGTCTCATTTATATTTTCATAATTATTATCTGATTCTCTTTGTGTTGGTGGCCTTAAACATTGTTTTTTACTGTTCCATTGTTTGGGGAGAGCCATTTTATTAATAAAGAAGATTGATCGAAACTTTTTATAGGTAATTTTCAAAATAATCGATTTTTCGCCTTTTTTATTAACTTTGCCAGGTCTGAGATAAAAGTTTATGTTTGCCATCAGTTCTATGTTTTAGACAGCAAAGATATAAAATATTTGGGTACCCACTTTGAGTATCCACTAAAGTGTAAAAAAAAGACAAAACTAGATTAATGCCAATAAATAGATAATTTGTAATCATCTGTATTACTGAACATAAGACAATTTTAATAAATTCAAATTAAAAAGTAAGTAGTCCCGCCCCGGGTACTTTTTAAAACCCTTGCAAAAGCAAGGGTTTTTTTATTATATCAAAGAATTGAATGAAGTTGGATTTGTTGCTGATTGGTCAGAAGTAGTTGCTGTCTTTAATTGAATATAGATTTAAATATTGCTGTCTTTTAAGCAGTGTGGGTTCTCCCGATTGCTATCGGGACCGCCCGGGTTACTGAAATGATTCAAGAGTCCTTGCTATGCAAGGACTCTATTTTTTTTGAGTCTGTTTCAGGGAACGGAATTAAATAGTTTAACGGAATATCAGTACTTATTTGCGAAAAGATTGCATTTAGTTTTCTCATTCCTAAAGCTAAAGAACCTATAACGCAAAGTTATGGAATTGCAATTATTCTTAAAATCAATGTAATTCTTTACTAAAAGACTACGGGAGTATGAAATCTTTTTTCCCACATAACGATTTACGGCTACTTCAAAACGCCCTTTTGAAACAGAGATACCATAGAATAATTGGTTATTGAAAGGCTTCACATTTAACACACATTCATCTTTCTTGAGTGGATTAAATTCTGTAGTCTCATTTACATCGATTGAATTCTTTGAATAATCGACAGTGGTTTTGTTAAAATATTTTCCTGAAAAAAAATAATCAAGCCGCCAGCCGCCATAGATAGATAAATGCAATTTTAAAAACGGGAATGTAATCCCGGCAGATAATGGTAAACACAACTCCTGAAACGTCTGCTTTTCATCAATATCAGCAATAAACGGCAACTGATTCTGAGTATCAAAACCTTCATTGTGGAACGTATAATGCTGACCGGTCATTTGATACTGAATACCAGAAGTGAATAAGAAAAGTTTTTTTACAACCATCTGTATATGTATGCCGACAAGTGGACTATACAACGGTGATGTTTTTTTGGTTGCATTATCGGTACCTGATTTAATGGATTCATTTTTAGGAAATCGTGAAATTGCCAGCCCAAGTTCTGGCCCGAAATTAAAGGTGATTTGGGCAAATGAAACCTGAATAGTTATTGTAGTAAGAAGTAATATGAGACAAAACTTTTTCATGAATAATCAGTTTTTAATTAAGAATAACGAAAATTGCTTTGAATTAATAAATGCATTGGGATATGCGACAAAAATAAAATATTTAATAACTCGCTGATATAAATTATTTGATTTCTGTTAATTGTATGAATTTTGTGACCGGAAATTAATATTTCATTCCATATTTATCACGGATACGTAAAGGATTATCTTTGCAATCGACAGCTTATGGAAAGATTCATCTACATAGAAAATGCTACTGAAAATAATTTAAAGAATATTTCTTTACGGATTCCTCATTACAAACTTATTGTTGTAACAGGTGTTTCAGGTAGCGGAAAATCAAGTCTGTTGCACGATGTACTTAGCCGTGAAGGGCAACGAATTTTTCTTGATCATTTTACAGGCAGTAATTTTCACGCACAAAAAAAACTATCAAGACCAAAAGTTAAAAAAATTGACGGCCTCTTTCCTGTGCTTTCAGTCGATCAGAATTCTGCAGTGCGAAACCCACGGTCAACGGTGGGTACAATGACAGAGATATACGATTACTTGCGTTTGCTTTTCGCAAGACTTGCCGTTTCAACGGATACATCAATAACAGCCAACCGCAGCCTTTTTTCTTTCAATTCACCATCCGGATATTGCCCGGTATGCAAGGGATTGGGTGTAGAAGACCATATCGATCCGCAATTAATAATTGCTGATGCTTCAAAGAGCCTTCGTGAAGGAGCATTGGTGCTGTCAACACCAAACGGTTATATTATCTACTCTCAGGTTACAATAGATGTCCTTGACCAGGTATGCCATGCAGAGGGCTTCAATGTTGATGTTCCATGGGAGAAACTATCAGAAGAGCAAAAAAATGTTATATGGTACGGATCAAAAAAGATAAAAGTACTTTTTGGAAAACATCCTCTTGAATCACGTTTGAAATGGACTGGAATTACTGCTAAACCGAGAGAAGAAGATTATTATAAAGGTATTCTCACGGTGATGGAAGAAATTCTGAAACGCGAACGAAATCCTAATATCATGCGATTCGTCCGTTCATTTACCTGTCCTTCATGCAATGGCCGCAGGCTAAATGATACAGCGCTTTCATTTAATCTCTGGGGCAAAAATATCGATCAGTTTTCTTCGAGGAATATTCTGCAATTGAATGATTGGTTTAAGAATTCACATCTTGAAAAATCAGAATTGCCAGTTGCAGCGCCAGTTGTTGAGGCTATTCTGAAACGTTCATCAGTACTGTTAAAACTAGGATTGGAATACCTAACATTAAACAGAGAATCTACCACTCTTTCCGGAGGCGAATCGCAGCGGATCAGGCTCGCCAATCAATGTGCAACCGGATTACGAAATGTACTTTATCTTCTCGACGAACCCAGCGCAGGACTGCATCCCGCGGATCATCACAAATTACTTGAAGTAATCAGATCGCTGGTTAATAATGGAAATACTGTGATTGTTGTTGAGCATGATGAGCAAACCATGTATGCTGCTGACTGGATTATTGATATTGGACCGGGTCCAGGAAATGACGGAGGTCAAATTTTATTTAACGGTTCTGCTAAGGATTTTTTTCAAAAGAAAATTCCTGAAAGCCTCACATGGCAATATATTCACACTAGTAAAAAATTTCCAGAATCAATTGAAGTAAAAGATTCAGATTCATTTTTTAAGATTGAAAATGCTGATAAAAATAATCTTCAGAACATTTCTGTTCGAATTAAAAATAATGCACTAAATGTCATCACCGGAGTTTCAGGTGCCGGAAAGTCAAGCCTGGTAAGCTTTTTAATCGATACCGTTTTTGAAAATAAACTTGAAGGAACAGAAATTTATAAAAAGGTTATTCATGTTGATCAGTCACCAATAGGCCGCACACCAAACAGCAATCCTGCGACATATACGGGTTTATCAGATCATGTCCGCGACCTGATGGCTTCGCTACCTGAATCAAAAGCGAGACAATATAATAAAGGTCAATTTTCGTTTGTGGTGAAGGGTGGAAGATGTGAAGCATGCAATGGTGCAGGAAAACAACTGATAGTTATGCACTTCCTAGGCAATGTTGATGTTGTTTGTGAAGAGTGCAACGGAAAAAAATTTACAGATGAAACATTGGAAATATTTTACAAGGGTAAGAATATCTTTGATATTCTTGAATTGTCTGTAGAAGAAGCGCATACTTTTTTTAAAGGTCATAAAAAAATTCAGTCGATTACCAGCATCCTTCTTGATCTGGGCTTGGGTTATCTTAAACTTGGGCAAACATCAAATACATTATCAGGAGGCGAAGCACAACGGGTAAAACTGGCAACTGAACTTGCAAAAAATGTATCAGGGAAAGTGCTTTATATACTTGATGAACCAACAACTGGACTTCATTTAGCTGATGTGCAAGTTTTACTGAAAGCTTTGCGGAAACTCAAAAATATAGGACATACTATTCTTGCGATTGAACATCATCAGGATTTTATTCTTCAGTGCGATTGGGTCGTTGACCTTGGCCCCGGTAGTGGTGAGAACGGCGGGAAACTTATATATGAAGGAACACCTATTCAATTATTGCAACATCGCGAATCCCTTACAGGGAAAGCTTTACAGGCTGCATGCAATTTCGATCTTGAACAAATTCAATTTGCAGATTCAAATTTTATAGCTGATCAAAAACCAATACAGCTATCTGGTATAACCACAAACAACCTGAAAAACCTTAATGTTGCTATACCAATAAATTCAATAACTGCAATAACCGGAGTGTCTGGCAGTGGAAAATCTTCACTTGTTTTTGATACAATTTATGCGGAGTGTCAGCGTCGATTCATGGATGGTATGTCATCGTACGTGCGGCAATTCATTGGTAAGACTGGAAATCCAAAAACCGAAATATGCAGTGGTCTTTTACCAGCTATAAGTTTTCAGAAGAAAAACAGCATTCAAAATCCAAGGTCTACCGTTGGTACTTATACAGGAATATATGATCTGTACAGGCTTTTATACAGCAGGCTTGGCACTAATAAGCATGGTGTCAAAAAAGAAAAAGCATCCTCTTTCTCATACAATAACGAGGAAGGAGCATGTTCAATTTGTAAAGGAATCGGCACTGTAACAACCTGCGACAAAAATAAACTGATAAGCAATCCATCATTGCCACTCATTTCTAGAGCATTGGACGGAAGCAAGACGGGTAAATTTTATGGCGATCCGTATGGGCAATACGTGAACACACTGATTACTGTAGGTAAAATCAGGAATATAGATTTTTCTGTTCCTTACAACCAACTTAGCAAAGACGCACAGGACATTGCAATGTTCGGATGCGGCGCCGAAATATTTGACGTTGCCTGGAATTATAAACGCGGCAGTCATGAGGGTTCACATCAGATGAAGACTACCTGGCCCGGATTCTGCGGACACGTGAATAATGAATACGAACGCAAGCATGCTGACCACCGTGGTGATAGCATGATTCCATTAATGAAAAAAGAATTATGCAATGAATGTTTGGGTTATCGTTTAAAACCAGAAATTCTTGAATATCGTTTTAAAGGATTGCATATCGGCGAACTTACATCATTATCTGCTGATGAAACTAAAGAATTTTTTATTTCAGAAAATAAAAAAAGCCTTGAGAAAGAAATTGAGCAAATAGCTGCTGCTTCTATAACTGATGAAATTTTACTTCGCACAGAATCATTGATAAGAGCAGGTCTTGGATATATAGCAACAAGCAGGCCGGTACAAAGTTTATCGGGTGGGGAATTCCAGCGCCTGAAACTAGCAGCATTGACAAGATCATCGGTGACTGGAGTGGCGTATGTTCTGGATGAACCATCTTTTGGGCTTCACCGTAAGGATATTGAGCGAATGTCGGCATTGATTACAGAAATTCATGAACATGGCAATACAGTGATGATGATTGACACATCCACTGTCCTGCTGGAAAAAGCTCAGCATGTGATTGAACTTGGACCTGAAGGAGGTGTAAAGGGAGGACATATTATTTATAGTGGAACAGCCAACGCAGTTATTAAGAAAATAAAATCAATTTTTACTATTGAAAAGAAACAACATCATTCTCTTACCAGCGGGATATCAATAAAATCAGCCTCTGCAAACAATCTGAAGAATATCAGCATGCAGATTCCTTCATCAGGATTTACTGTATTGACGGGAGTAAGTGGTAGCGGTAAAACAAGTTTGCTTCATAATGTTATCTATGAAAGCTATCTGGAAAGAAAAAACATAAACTGTGAAAGCATCAGTGGTTTCGACATGTTCGAAGATGTTGTTTTTATTGAACAGGATATTCCTTCAGCATCATCTTTGTCTACACCGCTTACCTGGCTTGGTCTTTCAGATGCACTTAAAAAGATTTTTGCAAATTCGTCAGATGCAAAAAAGCATAATCTTGGTCCATCTTATTTTTCATTTTTGTCGCGCGATGGCCAATGTCCCGACTGCAAAGGAAGCGGCAGACATACGGTAAGCCTCGATTTCTGGAGCGATGCTGATGTGTTGTGCGAAACATGCAATGGACAGCGTTTCAATAAAAAAGTACTTGAAATAAAAATCGATGATCTGACGATAGCAGATATTCTGTCAACGTCATTTGATAATGCTGCTGAATTTTTCAAAGAACATTTAACTCCTTCCGGAGGAGATCATATTGCAAGTATTTTTAACCTCATCAAAAAAACAGGATTAAATTATTTAACATTGGGACAACCAATGAACACTTTGTCAACCGGCGAATTGCAGCGGCTCAAGCTTGTTGAGGGACTTGCTTCAGCAAAAAAGAAAAACATTTTATTTCTTCTAGACGAGCCGACTGGCGGTCTTCATCCCACTGATGCTCTTAAACTGACAGCGCTTTTTGATGATCTCATTTCGCAAGGAGCCACGATAATCTGTGTAACACATGACCAGGTTTTAAGTAACCATGCAGATTATTTGATTGAGCTTGGGCCAGGTGGTGGGAAATATGGTGGTGAGATAGTTTTTGAAGGCATTTAGAAACTATTGAAATTTATAGAAAATAATATTTTTTAGAAAATAAATTTGTTGGCCCTTCCGATAGCTATCGGAACTGATGGGTGCAAATTGATTTTCAGAACACCCTTTAGGGCCGGGGCAGATTATGAAAATCAATATCCGTAAAATATTTAATGAAATTTAAACAGTTTCTTACTTTATTTCATAATTTTGATTGAATTTAATTCTAACTATACCACCCTAAAAGGAGACTGAATTTATGGACAATTTTAATCTTACAATTCTTTACGATGTGCTGATCCTTATTGGCATATTGATAATAATCTTTAACACTATAGTCGTTGTTGGCGGACGATCAATCGCCATGCTGGAACGCAGATGGTTTGGCAGGGATTTGCCGCAGGGACGGGTTATTGCAATGAAGCGCGAAATTGGTGTTCAGGCAAGAACATTGGGACCTGGATTACATTTACTGATTCCATTTATTTATAAAGCCCGAAAAGTTGGCTTTACAATTATCAACGAAAATGAAATTGGAATAATTGAATCCATTGACGGCAACGCTGTTCCTCCGGGAAAAATCTTTGCAAAAGTAGTTCCTGATCATGATTCATTTCAGGACGGTGAAGCTTTCTTGAGAAACAGCGGTGAAAAAGGCCCGCAAATACAAATACTTCCTCCGGGAAATTACAGGATCAATCCTTCACTTTTCAAAGTTAGGAATGTACCTGTAGTTGTTATCGACAAAGGACAGATAGGCATAGTGACAGCAATGGACGGTGAAGCTATTTCACCTGGACGACTTCTTGCTATTACTGCTCCTGGCCATTCGAATTTCGAAAGCGGGGAAGAGTTCCTTAAGAACCATGGCCAGAAAGGACCTCAGTCGGAAATACTTTTGCCGGGTACTTATCGTATTAACCTTGACCTCTTCCATGTTGAAATCAGGGAAGCCTCAATCATTCCTTCAGGAAAAATGGGATTGGTTACCGCACTTGACGGCGAACCATTGCCCGAAAGAGAATATGTTGCAAAAACAGTAAGCGGACATAATGACTACCAAAATGTTTCCAAATTTATTACACAAGGAGGACAAAGGGGTCCACAGTTCGATGTTTTAAGACCGGGTACATATTATATAAATCCGCTCATGTTCAAGGTTGAATTGGATGATGTTGCTGTGGTAGAACGCGGACAGGTTGCTGTATTGGTTTCAAACGTTGGGGAAGAGCCCAAACAAATACAAGATATTATTGAACAAACCGCAATAGAAGAAACTACTCCTGCCCAAATAAGTGATGTTGAAAAGCGGGTCAGGGTTGGAATTGAACGTTATGTTGTGCCTAAAGGATACAGGGGTATACAGCAGGAAGTGGCAGGTCCCGGTATTTATTACCTGAATAGAAGAGCTTATATTGCATACATAATCGATACAACAAATATTACCATTGATTGGGATGACTTCGACGGAACAAAATTTGATCCGTTAAAAGTTGTATCACGCGATGGTTTCGAAATTAGTGTTTCAGTAAAAGTAATCATGCGGGTACGTCCTGATCAGGCACCATACATGGTATCAAAGATTGGTTCAATTGATAACCTCGTCAATCATGTGATTCATCCAATGATTGATTCAAGTTTCAGGAATCAGGCATCATCCACTTCAGCAATGAACTTTATGCAGGACAGGCAGGATGAGCAGAAAAAAGCTGAAGAGCGCGCCAGGTTTGAACTTGAAAAATATCATGTGGAATGTGTATCAGTACTCATTTGCCAGATCAAGCTTCCTCAGGAACTGATGGATACGCAGACTGAAAAAGTTATTGCACAGCAGCAACAAGCCATGTACACTGAGCAGCAGAAAGCCGAACAAACACGTATTGCAACTGAAAAAACCCGTGCAGAAGCTGAACTTCAGAAACAGTTGGTAGAAGCTGAAATTGGAGTGAAGATCGCTGAACAGAACAAACAGAAGACAATCACATTTGCAGAAGGAGAAGCTGAAAGCACACGAATACGTGCAGAAGGGGAAGCAAAGGGAATCAAAGTAAAAGGAGATGCCGAAGGTTCTAAGATCCTTGCAATTGGACAGGCTACTGCTACTGCTTATGAACTTCAGAACAAAGCCATCGGACAGCAGGGCGTTACCTCCATTGAAATTGCTAAGCAAATTGCTTCCGGCAATATTAAAGTCACTCCTGATTTTCTTGTGCAGGGTGAAAATAATATGGGTGGTTTACTATCGGCTTATCTTACTAAAGTTATTACTAAGAAAGAGGTTGCAGTGGCTGAAGCTGAGCCAACACCTCCGCCAGTAAAACCGGCTAAATAATTTTACTACAATAAAAAAACCTCTGCAAAATTTGCAGAGGTTTTTTTATGATATCATGATCACTTTCATCTCTATCTTCACTCTCACCTTAGCCTTTTCATTCCTGCAAGGCAGGAAAAGTGCGCTAGCCTGACAAAACGGCGAGGTCAAGGTGGGCGTGAATGAAATTTTGAATAAAATTCTTGCAAAGTAGCCCGCCATTTCAGGCGGAGGTATAGCTTTGCAAAGAATTTTTTAAAATTTCAGAGATCGGAGAAGCTTCGTTTTGTCTTGATTCTTTGCATACTTTCTCATCAAGAAGAAAGTATGATAAAGATTGAAATTTGCTGTGTTTTCGCTATCTTACATTGGATATTTGATATTAATAAAAAACCTCTGCAATTTGCAGAGGTTTTTTATTAAAATTAATTCAGCATTATTTTATCAATGAAATTCTTTTTGTAACCAAACTGCTTCCCGCATCAACTGTTACAATATATATTCCCGATTCATTACCTGAAAGGTCAAGCTGAACAAGGTTGTTGAACATTGGATTTAATTCCATTTCAAGAACAGTTTCACCAATTACATTGTATATATGAATAACTGCTTTTTCAGAAGAGATTCCTGAAAATTCAACATTTACAAAACCGTTTGCGGGGTTCGGGAAAATATTTATTTCTTCATCAAAAATTGAAGGCTGTTCAGGTATACCTGTAAGAACCGAAGGATCCCATTTGTAGATACCGCCATCAACTGCGCTTACATTAAAGCTTCCGGCCCATCCTGTATTACTATCATAAAACTTTACCTGTGTATATTGAATGGTAGAAGAAGAATCTATATCAAGAAAACTTGTACAATCATTGAGGCTGTATGACGATCCTGTTCCGGGGCCTGAAGCTCCATCGATCCACATTGCTGCTGTACCAGGTACAAAATCAATATTTGGATTTTTTAAATAATAACCAGTTGGTGTAATGGCAGTCCATGTTGCACCACCGTCAATTGTTTTTTTCATTCCAATATATGCTCCTGTAGAATTATTTGTACCTGTTACAATACCTGTAAGGGCATCTTTAAAAACAGGCATTGCAGCTGCGGATGTTCCCAAACCGGTTGCGGCAACCGTCCATGTCAATCCTTTATTGGTAGATCTGTAAACTCTGCCCATGGTTGTTCCGAACCAGATGTTATCGCCGAAAGCATCAAACATATTTGTAATTCCTGCTTCATTGGTAAGGCAATTAGGTAGCGATGCTGCAGCAACCTGTGTCCATGAAGTTCCGCCATTTGATGTGGTGTAAATTACAAAATCCGTTCCTGACGGGTCGCCCATGCACACACCGTTATTAACATCAAAAAAGTGAACTATGTCGAGCCAGCTGCTGGTAAAACTTGGTGAATTGGCAATTGACCATGTAGTACCACCATTTGTGGTTTTAGCAATGTATCCACCATTTGCTGCAGTACCAGGAAACATAGCGGCAAAGCAAACAGTATCATTAAAAGCATGAAGGTTTGCAACTCCACAGGTGGTAGAACCTGTAAATGCAATTGTGCCGGGCATCCATGAAGCACCACCATTCACTGTTCTTGTAAATTCCTGCACATTTGCTGCAGAACCGCTTCCATCAGTAGCACCGGCCCATGCAACGTAAGGGTTCACTATACTTATACTGGAAATTCCCCTTGAAGCGGTTGTAAATCCCGAATTCTGTTTTATCCATGCTGATGGTACTCCACCAACATTTATATATTGAACAATGGTTCTTGTATCGCTTCCGGTTGCATTGGATACCGTAAGTGAAACTTGGTAAAGACCAGCTGTAGCATAAGTAATATTCGTAGGATTTGCTAAAGTAGATGTTGCAGGGGTTCCTCCTGCAAATGACCAGGAATAAGAAGTAGGTGAATTCGTGGAGCAATCTGTAAAATTCACACTGCCTCCAACAGCAGGAGTAGTTGTACTTGCGCTGAAACATGCAGTAGGTGCTGATGAAGGAGGCCTAACCCTGATTACTGCCATATTATTCGAATTGAAATTATCACCCATCGGGTTAAGACTACCGATAGTAAAGTACCCGTTCGAAGCACCCGACCAGCCCCAGTTAAAATGAAACTGATTGGAAGCATTGTATCCGTCACAGACAAATGAATGACCCGCGCTGCCATTATCGCCGGCATATAATACAGGACGAGCTGCATCAAGTTCGCTTTTGAGCATTGCTATCCAGGTTGCTGAAGTAAAATATGCCATAAACTGTGTTTCGGCGGTATTATCATAACTGAAATAATTAATAAGCGCGTTAGGGATATCGGTTTGGTAAGCTCCGGATCCGCTGGTACCATAAGCCATATCAACGCTCACGCCACAATGAAACATTAAGGTAGCAACTGAGCTATTTGTTGAAGAAACGTTATTAGGCATTAAGCCCCAATTATAGGTAGTTGTACCGAAATTTGCTGTTTGGGATCCATATGTAGCATCCGTATAAGTGTGAGTACCCAAGCCTGTGGAAGGATAACTCCAGTATTTCATAACCTGTGCCATTGCAGTCGCAACGCAACCGGTGTATACATGACCGCAATCACCGCCGCCGGCAGCTGGACAAGAAGTATTGTAATAACATCCCTGATCCCATGTAGTAGTAAGCAATGGCGTTACAACAAGCTTTTGAGAAGGAAGCTGCTCATTGCGAATTTTATTCCATTCCGATAATGTTTGTGAATTGTCGAGTTTCGAATCAATAACATATTTTATATGTTCGCTATAACTGTCGAACCATGCAGCAGCATTGGCAGGAATATTTTCTTTGCTGAATGTTTCATTATCGGAATACCCAAGTATAGGCATTACGGCATCGTCAGCAGCTATCATTACAAAGCCACCTGCATTGAAAGTAAAAACATAAATTGTATTCAGATTATCCTTCTGATAAACAATCGCATCAGATACTGCATAATCTGTCTTGCCTATAGCAAAATGCTTGTAATAACATACTGCAACTTTTTGTGCAGATTCCTGTGATACAGGAGCAGCAAAAAGCCCTGTTCCAAAGATCACAATCAGGAGGGTAAAAATAATTTTTTTCATAAAGTTTAGTTTAGTTAAGGGTTTGGGTAAAGCAAATATATCAAATTTTTATTCCTGTATTATTCTGTTAACAAACAAAAAGTAACTTTGTATGATTTTTGTATTTAGAAATATATGCATTCAGGGTATTCCAATATCATTAGACTTCTGATTTTAGTTTTTCTTTCGGTCGACACCAGATCTCAAGGTCCGCAAGATTATAGTGTAAGCGGAATTGTAAATGGTTGCAAGGGAGATAAAATTATTCTTTCTGTAATTTATGGAAAAGAGATTACACCTATTGACTCTACATATCTGTACAAAAACTGTGCATTCCGCCTTGCATTCAAACAGAAAGACTATAAAGGATTATTCAGAATAAGTGTGAGCGATTCAAATTATGCCGATATTATTTGTAATAAAGAAAATATCATTATTGAATCGGATATCAAAGACCTTGGCGGGAAAATGAAAATTAATAGTTCTGCAGAAAACAAGCTGTTATATTTTTATAAAAATAAAATCGCGGGCATAAATGATTCCATAAACATGCTGACTTCGCAGGGGCAACAACTCTATGAAAAAGATCCTGCAGGAAATGCAACACAATTAAAGAAACTTGCAAAACAAATTGAAGCGCTTGATGAAAAAAAACGATTTCTCAGTGATTCAATCATATTGAAGAACCCGCAGCTTTTTGTTTCCAAAATACTAAAAGCTTCGCTGTTGCCCGATTTCAAGACCTACATGAAAAGGAAAGATGCCGCACCTTATCCGAATGAAGCCGCTTTTCTGAAAGAACATTTTTTCGACAACCTTGATTTTGCTGATTCCAACTTATTACATACTGATATTATCTTTGATAAAATTGGGGAATACTTTCAGTATTTCGCAGATCCTCCTACGGTTGAAAATTATATAGCAGCTATTGATTTTATCCTGATCCGCTCTGCTGTAAACAAAAATGTAAATGAATATATTTTTAATACACTGATGCGCACCTTTGATCATTCCGACTGGGAAGAAGTGTATACCTATGTGGTTGATAAATATCTTGCTCAAAACACTTGCAGCGACAATGAGAAAGCGAAATCACTTGCTGAAAAATCTTCAGCAATAAAATCATTAAAGCCCGGAAATACTGCTCCGACGATTATTTCCAAGGATCTTGCTGGAATAACAAAGGATCTTGATTCGTTGAAATCCTCATATATACTTGTTGTATTCTGGGCATCATGGTGCGATTTCTGTGAAACAGCCATGCCTGAACTGAAAAATATTTACACCATCTATAAACCAAAAGGACTGGAAATATTTTCTGTATCACTCGACAGCATTACTCAAAACTGGATTGATGGAACCACGCGATTTGCTATTCCCTGGATAAACACCTGCGACCTGAAAGGCTTTGAAAGTCCTATAATACAAGATTATTACATCTGGCGCACACCCACCTACTTTTTACTCGATTCTGAAAAGAAAATTATTGCAAAGCCTGCTAATACGGCTATTTTAAAGGAGAAGTTGAAGACTTTGAAGTGGGGTAGTAAGTAGACAAGTTGACAAGTCATAAGTTGACAAGTAATAAGTCATAAGATGATAAGTTAACAAATGATCGGTGATCAGGAAGTGGACAGAGGGAAGTGTAGCAATTTGACTTTATTATACCAGGTATTTTTCTGTCTCTTTCAAAATAATTTCGGTGGCGCCAATATTTTTCTGAACAAATGTTTTTGCAATTTCTGATTTTTCTTTCAGCAATAGCGGGTCATTCATTAGTTTAAACACAACTGTAAAAAATTCCTGTTCATTGTTTATGCTGAATGCGCCGCCTTCTTTTATAAGATTTACTGCTTCCTGGAACTTATGATATTTAGGTCCGAAAATTACAGGCATTCCAAAAGTTGCAGCTTCTAATATGTTGTGAATGCCGCTCCCGAAGCCTCCGCCGATGTATGCGATTTTTCCGTACTGGTAAACATGCGATAAAATACCAATGGAATCAATGATCATGACCTTTGCATACATTACATTTTCTTCATCAGCTTCAGAATATAAAACCACATGTCCTTTTTTTATTTTCTCCTCAAGGCTTGCCACATGAGGTTTATCAACAAGATGAGGAGCTATGATAAACTTGTATTTTGTTTTTTCAGAATTAATAAGTTTTGTAAGCAATTCTTCATCGGGAGGCCATGAACTTCCCGAAATAAAGACATCTGAATTTTTGCAGAATTTCTCAATCACAGGAAACTTTTTTATATTTTGCGTTATGGAATGCACACGGTCGAAACGTGTGTCACCACTTATTGTAACCTGCGTTATACCTATCTTCTTAAGCAGATCTGCTGATTCTTTATTCTGAACAAAAATCTTTGTAATACCATTCAGTTGTTTTCGGAACCAACCACCATACCACTTGAAGAAATGCTGTCCATGCCTGAAGTTTGCTGATATCACGAAGAAAGGTATTTTCTCACGACTGATGTTCTTAATATAATTAAACCAAAATTCGTATTTCACAAAAAATACAACTTCAGGATTTACAATATTCACAAAGCGTTTTGCATTGGATGGCGTATCAACAGGCAGATAAAAAATATAATCAGCACCGTTGTATGTTTTACGCACTTCGTAACCAGATGGGGAGAAGAAAGTAATGAGAATTTTAAAAGCAGGATGACGTTTGCGGAATTCTTCTATAACCGGTCTTCCTTGCTCAAATTCACCCAGTGATGCACAATGAAACCATGCAATCCTTGAATCTTTTTTTATGCGTTTTTCAAGAATTTCGAAGAGGCCTTTCCTTCCGGTTATCCATTGTTTTGCTTTTTTATTAAAAGGCGAGGCAAGGTAAATGAGTATTTTATAAATAAGTACCGAAAGATTGTAAAAAAAAACCACGTTAACAATAATTAAAAATAATAGTACGTTTCCGGTGTTCTCCTGTATAACGGCAGTACCCAGCCTATCCTGAATCCTGAAAGAAGATCGAACCTTTTGGTTTTATCAGGACCCATCATGTCGAAATTGTAGCTGCGACGGTTCATTGTCCATGCCTGCACAAATTCAAAACCGGCATAAAAACTTACAAGCTTGGAATTGCCCATATACATATAACCAAGGAATTCACTAATGGCAAATCCGTTGGTAAGCCTGTCGTAGCCCTTTTTATAATCACCTTTTACCTGTGGAGCAATATTATCTTTGTTTTCAATCCTGATCTTATGCTGCAGCAATCCTGCTCCACACAAAAATATTATACCTGAATTCTTATTCGGGCCCCAGACAGGAAATAATTTTCCAGCTTTAGCTCCAAAATAAAAACCTCTCTCAAAAAGTTTTATATCGGCATACATCCCATCGCCATCAATCAAATTACCATCAACAGTACTAATGGAATCAAGAATACCGGTTTGCTTAATTGAATCCCTGAACATAAAAAATCCATCTGCTCCTATAAGCCAGTTCTTTTTGGTTTTATAAAAATACGACCCACCTATGGCAGAGTTTGAAACAAAGCGTTTGGAGAGATCACCGCCCGGAAACTGGTAACCATAAGATACAGTAACCAGCGAAGTACTGATAATGGAATCTTTTACATTCTGCTGAGCTGAAGAGCTGAAGGTAATTGTAACCAGAATAATAAGTGTAAAAATCTTTTTCATTGACAGCAAAATTAATCTTTTTTGGATGAAATCAATAATAACTGTTTTAAACGCTATTCTATGTTAAATAGTATATTGAGTTAAATGACTTTAAAAAATTATTATAATGATTATATTTGCAACTCAAAATGGACCACATACTAAATAATTTAATATAGACTACGAGATGAGAAAGATTCAAATGGTTGATCTGAAAAGCCAGTACGAGAAGATCAAAGAAGAAATTGACAGCGCGATTCTGAATGTAATTGAATCCACTGCCTTTATTAACGGACCTGAAGTGAAGAACTTCCAGCAGGACCTTGAAAAATATCTGGGTGTAAAACATGTTATACCCTGTGCCAATGGGACTGATGCACTTCAGGTTTCAATGATGGCGCTGAACCTAAAACCGGGTGACGAAATAATAGCACCTTCGTTTACATTTGTTGCAACTGCTGAAGTAATTGCATTATTAGGGCTTACACCAGTTCTCGTTGATGCAGATCCCGACACTTTTAACATTGATCCTAAAGCAATAGAAAGAGCAATCACTCCAAAAACCAGGGCTATTGTGCCTGTACATTTATTCGGACAGTGTGCCGATATGGATGCGATCATGGAAATTGCTGCAAAGCATAACCTCACAGTAATTGAAGATACTTGCCAGGCAATTGGTGCGGATTTCATTTCGAAAGACGGATCAAGGAAAAAAGCCGGAACAATCGGACAGATTGGATGTACTTCATTCTTCCCTTCGAAGAACCTTGGCTGCTATGGTGATGGTGGCGCTATTTTTACAAATGATGATGCAATTGCTGAAAAAATCAGGATAATCGTAAATCATGGAATGACCGTAAGATATTACCACGACCTGATTGGTGTAAACTCAAGACTGGATAGCATACAGGCTGTTGTTCTCAAAATTAAACTGAAAAAACTTGACGAATATGCTGCTGCCAGAAATAAGGCTGCCGCCTACTATGACAATGCATTCAAGGGAATTTCAAAATTAAAAACACCTGTACGTTTTAATAAATCCACCCATGTATTTCACCAGTACACGTTACTTACCAATGGATTTGATCGTGCAAAACTTATTGAGTTCCTGAATGAAAGAGGAATACCGGCAATGATCTATTACCCTGTACCTATGCACATGCAGAAGGCCTACCAGGATCCGAGATACAAGGTTGGTGATTTCCCGGTTACAGAAGCATTAGCAGCGTCAGTTATGTCACTTCCTATGCATACCGAACTGGATGAAGAACAATTGAAACATATTACTTCTTCGATACTTGAATTTGTAAACAAAAGCTAAATGGAAAAAGAATTTTTTGCTCACGAAACTGCAGTCATTGATGATGGTTGTAAAATCGGAAAAGGCACTAAAATATGGCACTTCACGCATATCATGCCAAATTGCGTTATTGGCAAAAACTGTAATATTGGGCAAAATGTTGTGGTTTCTCCTGATGTTGTTTTAGGCAATAATGTAAAAATTCAGAACAATGTTTCTCTTTACACCGGAGTCATTTGCGAAGATGATGTTTTTCTGGGACCTTCAATGGTTTTTACAAATATTGTGAACCCGAGAAGTGCAATCATTCGGAAACATGAATATGCAAAGACTGTTGTTAAAAAAGGCGCATCAATAGGAGCAAATGCAACAATCGTTTGCGGACATGATATTGGCGAATATGCCTTTATTGGTGCAGGAGCTGTTGTGACAAAAAATGTTCCTGCTTATGCGCTGGTTGTCGGAAACCCTGCTAAGCAAACAGGATGGATGAGTGAATACGGACATCGCCTGAAGTTTGATGATTATGGTATCGCCGTTTGCCCTGAGAGTAAAGAACAATACCAGTTAAAGGACAACAAGGTCAGTAAACTGAAATGATAATGGACAATACACAAAAAATAAAATTTGCTTTGATTGGCGCTGCCGGCTACATCGCTCCTCGCCATATGAAAGCAATAAAAGAAACAAATAATATACTGGTATCTGCATTAGACAAACATGATGCTGTAGGTGTAATGGATAGTTATTTTCCGGAAGCAGATTTTTTTCTGGAATCAGAACGTTTCGACAGGCATCTTGACAAACTGCGCAGGCAGGGAGAAAAGAAAATTGATTACGTAAGTATTTGTTCACCCAATTACCTGCACGATTCACACATCCGTCTTTCATTGCGAAACGATGCAAATGTTATATGCGAAAAACCGCTTGTGCTGAATCCCTGGAATATAGATGCATTAAGTATCATCGAAAAAGAAACAGGGAAAAAAATAAATAATATTTTACAACTGCGCTTGCACGATTCCATTATTAAACTTAAGGAAACCATTGCTGCTGGCCCTAAAGATAAGATGTACGATGTTGACCTGACATATATAACCAGTCGTGGGCACTGGTATTACATGTCATGGAAAGGCGACGACAGTAAGTCTGGTGGAATTGCTACAAATATTGGGATACACTTTTTTGATATGCTTATCTGGATTTTTGGTGAGGTACAGGATAGTATTGTCCATCATTATTCATACAACAAAGCCGGTGGTTTTCTGCAATTAAAAAATGCCCGTGTCAGGTGGTTTTTAAGCATTGACAGCAATGATCTTCCTGAAAATATTAAGCAGAAAAATCAACGTACTTACCGTTCTATTATGGTTGATAATAAAGAAATTGAATTCAGCGAAGGCTTTGGCGACCTGCATACACTTAGTTACAAAGAAGTTTTAGCAGGCAATGGATTCGGACTGGAAACTTCTTATCCAAGCATCAATGCTGTTCACAACATACGGCATGCAAAAGTTGCAGGGCTTACAGGTGACTACCACCCTGCATTAAAAAACATTAATATTTAACTTGTATTAAATTATAGAGAGATGGATTTGTTGAAAGAATTATTGAAGAAAGAAACCAAATTATCTGTGATAGGCTTGGGTTATGTTGGATTACCAATTGCTCTTGAATTTGCAAAAAAAATATCTGTGATTGGTTTCGACATCAGGGAGGATCGTGTTGAAATGATGAAGAACAAGATTGACCCGAGCGAAGAACTGACTGCTGCTGCTTTTGAAGGCTGCGATATCCAATTCACCGCGAAACCGGAAGAACTGAAAGATGCATCTTTCCATGTTGTCGCCGTACCTACACCCATTGATGATCATAATCTTCCTGATCTTACTCCTTTACTCAGCGCAACAAGAACTGTCGGAAAAATTCTGAAAAAAGGTGACTATGTGGTTTATGAATCTACCGTATATCCTGGATGTACCGAAGAAGACTGCATCCCTATTCTTGAAGAACTGTCAGGATTGAAATTTATAAAAGATTTTAAAGTTGGCTTTTCACCTGAAAGAATAAACCCCGGCGATAAAGATCATACGATAACTACAATCACAAAAGTTGTTTCCGGATGTGATGACGAATCGCTTGACGTGGTTGCAAAAGTTTATGAACTTATCGTAACTGCAGGTGTGCACAGGGCATCATGCATTAAAGTTGCCGAGTCGGCCAAGATTATTGAAAACACACAGCGTGATGTAAACATCGCCCTGATGAATGAACTTTCCATTATTTTCAATCGTATGGGAATTAATACCTATGAAGTGCTGGAAGCTGCAGGGACAAAATGGAATTTCCTGAAGTTCTATCCCGGACTTGTAGGAGGGCATTGTATCGGAGTCGACCCATATTATCTTACCTACAAAGCAAAAGAATTCCGATATCACGCACAGATTATCAATTCAGGAAGATTTGTAAATGATTCGATGGGATTTTATATTGCTAAGCAAACTGTAAAAAAGATAATTGCTGCAGGAAAGAATGTTTTGAATTCAAGGGTTCTGGTGATGGGAGCGACATTTAAAGAAGATGTAAGCGACATCCGTAACTCACGTGTGGCAGATGTTATTTCCGAACTTAAAACCTACGGAGTAAAAGTTGATGTGGTTGATCCCTATGCATCATCCAAAGAACTGAAACATGAATACGGTTTTGAACTTGTTGATCGTCCGAAAGGAAGTTACGATGCTATCATCGTTGCGGTGAATCACAAACCATATACGGAACTTGATGAAAATTACTTTAAATCCTTTACCACTGATAAAGCTATTTTGGTTGATGTGAAAGGAATTTACAGGAACAAAATTAAGGACCTTACATACTGGAGTTTGTAAGGCACGTGATAAAGAAAAGTTATGAAAAAGAAATACGGTCAGTCTTCGATCCCTTCGACAGGCTCAGGGTGACATCTCAACTGACAATTTTAAATTTATGTGTCACATTGAGTTTATCGAAATGTGACTAGAAAATAAAATAATAATTACTGATTAATATTTGTGAAAATACTTGTCACCGGGGGAACCGGATATATCGGGTCGCATACAGTTGTTGAACTTCAGCAGAAGGGATACGAAGTTGTAATTATCGACAACCTATCCAACTCAACAAAGGATGTGATCTATTCTATTGAAAAAATCACAGGTATCCTTCCAGAGTTTCATCAATTCGATTTGTGTGACGCAGAACTAACAAGTAAATTCTTTTCAGAAGAAAAAGACATTGCCGGTGTAATTCATTTTGCAGCGTTTAAGGCAGTGGGGGAATCAATGGAATTTCCATTAAAGTATTATCACAACAACCTTAAATCCCTGATAAACCTGCTCAAATGCATGGGTGATGCTAAAATAAAAAATCTTGTTTTTTCATCTTCTTGTACTGTTTATGGTCAACCTGATGTATTGCCGGTAAAAGAAGATGCTCCTTTTAAAAAAGCATTTTCTCCTTACGGACACACTAAACAGATATGCGAAGAAATTATCGAACACACCATAAATATTTACGGATTAAAAGCAATTTCGCTCCGGTATTTTAACCCTATAGGTGCACATGAATCCGCTCTCATTGGTGAATTACCGCTGGGTGTACCAAACAATCTTATTCCATTTCTTACACAAACGGCAATTGGAAAAAGAGAATGTCTTAATGTTTTCGGGCATGACTATGATACACCTGATGGCACCTGTATCCGCGATTATATCCATGTTGTAGATATTGCCCTGGCTCATATTTCAGCACTGGAAAGAATGATGAACAATATATCCACCGAAAATCATGAAGTGTTCAATCTCGGCACTGGCAATGGATTTACCGTTCTGGATGTAATCAAAACATTTGAAAAAGTAAGTGGTGTAAAATTAAATTATAAGCTGGTAGACAGAAGGCCCGGCGATATTGTGAAAGTGTGGGCGGATACACAACTGGCAAATAATGTGCTTGGCTGGAAAGCCTCACGCAGCCTTGAAGATATGATGCTATCTGCATGGAAGTGGGAGAAACAACTTAAATTAAAAAGGTAGAATTTTTAATATCCAATTTCCAACACCGAATATCGAATTTCCAAATAGCAACTAATGGAAGAAATTACAAAAAGAATATATGATCTCGAAGAAAGGTTGATTGAATTTTCTTTATTGATAATTCAAATTGTTGAATTATTACCCAATACAAAAGCCGGAAATCATATAGGTGGGCAATTAATTCGAAGTGGAACTTCACCTGCATTCAATTATGGAGAAGCACAAAGCGCAGAATCAATAAATGATTTTATTCATAAAATGAAAATTTGCCTGAAGGAGCTAAGAGAAACAAAAATATCGTTGAAGATAATTAAAAAGAAACCATTAATAAAATTGCTAGACATTATTGAGCCTGTGCTTAAAGAGAGCGACGAATTAATAGCAATATTTGTTAAAAGCATAAATACAGCTGAAAGTAATAAAAAGAAGTAAAAGGGAAGTTCGCTCATCATTCATTATTGAGTGTTGGATATTGGGAATTCATTTTAAACATTAATTATGAAAAAAATATTAATCACAGGTGGTGCAGGATTCATCGGATCGCATGTTGTAAGATTATTTGTAAATAAATATCCCGATTACAACATTGTAAATCTTGACAAGCTTACCTATGCAGGAAACCTGGCCAATCTTACTGATATAGAAAAAGCAAAGAATTATGAATTTGTCAAAGGCGATATAGTCGACAGCGATTTCATTTATTCATTTTTTACAAAATATAATTTCGAGGGTGTAATCCATCTGGCTGCTGAATCGCACGTAGACAGGTCTATTGAGAGTCCTATGGATTTTATAATGACGAATATTATTGGGACAGTAAATTTGTTGAATGCCGCAAGAGCTATATGGAAAGACAATAATGAAGGAAAGAAGTTTTACCATATTTCAACGGATGAAGTTTATGGTTCCCTTGGTGATGAAGGTTTCTTTGTTGAAGAAACTGCTTATGATCCACGCAGCCCGTATTCAGCTTCAAAGGCAAGTTCAGATCACTTGGTAAGAGCATATCACCATACGTACAAGCTTCCTGTTGTGATAAGCAATTGCTCAAATAACTATGGAGCAAACCAGTTTCCTGAAAAACTGATTCCGTTGTGCATTAACAATATCAAGAATAACCGGCCACTTCCTATTTATGGTAAAGGTGAAAACATTCGTGACTGGCTATGGGTGAACGATCATGCTAATGCAATTGATCTAATTTTCCATAAAGGAAAAACCGGCGACACATACAACATCGGTGGAAACAATGAATGGACAAACATCGACCTGGTGCGGATGTTATGCAAGATCATGGATAAAAAATTAAATCGCCCACTTGGTGAATCTGAAAAACTTATCACGTATGTAAAAGACCGTGCAGGTCACGACCTGCGCTATGCAATCGATTCCACCAAACTACAGAAAGAACTTGGCTGGAGTCCATCACTGCAATTTGAAGAAGGACTTGACAAAACCGTCGACTGGTATTTATCAAACGAACAATGGCTGAACAATGTAACTTCAGGTGATTATCAGAAATACTACGATTTACAGTATGTGAAACGGTAATCGGTAATCAGTTGACAGTTTTCGGTTTTCCTTAACTTTCAACTTTGAACCTTCAACTTTCATTAATGGGAATTTTCGAAAATATTTTTCATTCTGATAAACTCAAAGATCCGGTTGATCTTTCAACAGTTTATGCAGATATGCATTCCCACCTGATTCCCGGTATTGATGATGGTTCCAAGACCATAGAAGAATCAATTGAGCTGATTCGTTCCTTATACAATCTGGGTTATAAAAAACTCATCACAACTCCGCATATCATCAACGACTATTTTAAGAATACTCCTGAAATTATTTCTAAAGGACTGGACAAAATTCGTGAGGCGGTTACTAAGGCTGGAATACCTGTGACCATTGAAGCTGCAGCAGAATATATGCTCGATGATGGCTTTATGAAAAAATACAAAGCGGGTGAATTGCTCACATTTGGAAACAAATATTTACTGATAGAACTTTCCGCATATTCTCCACCCGATAATCTTTTCCAGGTGTTTTTTGATTTGAAGCTTGATGGCTACAACCCAATATTGGCGCATCCGGAAAGATATCATTACTGGCATTACAATATCGAACATTACATTTCGCTAAAGGACAGAGAAATATTTTTCCAGATAAATCTTCCTTCACTTGCCGGATATTATTCACCGGAAGTGCGTAAAATTGCCGAACAACTAATTGATAATAACCTTGTGGATTTTGTTGGCACTGACTTGCACAACAACATATATTTAGATCAGGTTGAAAAAAGCCGATATTCAAAACATCTTGAAAAGCTTCTCAGTTCAGGGAAGTTGATGAATAGTACTTTGTAAAAATATTTCCCCGATAAATCATTCTATTTCTGTCACATTGAGGAGGTTTTCTCCTTTGAAAACCGTCTCGAAATGCGACTAATGTCAGTCATGCTTCGAGACGTTCCTACGGAACCCTCAGCAAGACAACAATACTCTCGTTACACTCGAGATGACATGGTAATACAATTAAAAAAACCAGACTTCTCAGCCTGGTTTTTTTATAATTATTTAAAACCTAATTACTTTATAGGTTCAGTGTTTGCTAAACGTTTGTATGAGTTAAAACGCCATTTTGCAGCTTCTTCAGCTGATTTAAATAACTCATCTGCTTCTGCAGGGAATTGTTTCTTGAGTGAAGTATAACGTACTTCACTGGAAAGGAATTTCTGGAAATCGGCCCAGTTAGGCTCATTTGAATCAAGTTTGAATGGATTCTTTCCTTCTTTTTCTAAGAGTGGATTATACCTGTATAAATGCCAGTACCCTGATTTTACAGCCTGATCCGTCTGATCCTGTGTTTTTCCCATGCCATTTTTCAACCCGTGATTGATACAAGGAGCATAAGCAATGATCAGTGATGGTCCCGGATATGCTTCAGCTTCCTTAAGTGCGCGGAAATACTGTCCGTTGTTGGCTCCCATAGCAACCTGTGCAACATAAACATAACCGTACGACATTGCCATCATGCCGAGATCTTTTTTCCTGATGCGTTTTCCTGCAGCAGCAAACTTAGCTACAGCGCCTATAGGAGTAGATTTTGATGACTGTCCACCGGTATTGGAATAAACTTCCGTATCAAGCACAAGCATGTTGATGTCTTCGCCTGATGCCAGTACATGGTCGATTCCGCCATAACCGATATCATATGCCCAGCCATCACCACCAAATGCCCATACCGATTTCTTAATGAGATATTGTTTGTATCCCATGATCTGCTTGGCTATTGGAAGATTGCTCTTTTCAATAAGTTTTAAAACTTTATCAGAAGCTACAATTGATTCTTCTGCTTTGTCTTTCGAATCAACCCAAAGTTTGAAAGATTCTTTCATATCAGCAGGAATTTCGGTGTTCATGGCTTCAAGCATTAACAGCTTAATGCGTTCCCTTAACTTGCTTACGCCGGTAGCCATTCCAAATCCGTATTCTGCATTATCTTCAAACAAAGAGTTTGCCCAGGCAACGCCTTTACCATTTCTGTTGCAAGTACGGTAAGGAGTGGCAGGAGCAGAACCACCATAGATAGAAGAACATCCTGTTGCATTGGCAACGATCATTCTTTCACCATATAATTGTGTGATAAGTTTAATGTATGGAGTTTCGCCGCAACCGCCGCAAGCACCTGAGAATTCAAATAGAGGCTGTGCAAACTGGCTGTTCTTAAATGTTTTGAATTTATCTACGATATCATCTTTATAAGTAACTTTCTTTTCAAGATGATTCCATCTTTCTATTTCTGCTTCTTGTGTTCCAAGAGGTTTCATTTGAAGAGCTTTCACCTTCGAAGGACAAACATCCTCGCAGTTGCCGCAACCTGTGCAATCAAGAACGCTTACCTGAATTTTAAACTGGTAACCTTCAAGTTCTTTTCCTATTGCTTTCAGTGTTTTAGTATTTGCAGGAAGTCCTTTCATTTCTGTTTCATTCATCAGGAATGGCCTGATTGCAGCGTGAGGACAAACATAAGAACACTGGTTACATTGGATACAATTTTCAGGAATCCATTCAGGAACGTTTACTGCAATACCTCTCTTTTCGTATTCTGTAGTGCCTGATGGGAAAGTGCCGTCTTCCCTGTCAGTGAAAGTACTTACAGGTAAACTGTCGCCATTCATTGCAGTGATAGGTTCCATTACATTTTTAATGAAATCAGGAATATTTCTATCATCCTTTACAGGTTTTACTTCAATGTTTTTCCATTCAGCAGGAACTTTAATTTCTTTCACTTCACCACCTTTATCAATAGATGCAAAGTTCATCTTTACCACGTTCTCACCTTTATTGCCATATGTTTTTTCGATGGCTTTCTTCATTGCCTTTACAGCTAGGTCATAAGGTATCACATTCGAAACCTTAAAGAATGCAGCTTGCATAATAGTGTTGGTGCGGTTACCAAGGCCAATTTCTTCAGCAATTAAGGTTGCATTGATCACATAAAACTTAATATCATTAACTGCAAGGTATTTCTTCATATGATCAGGAAGACGTTTTTTTGTTTCTTCTTCGTCCCATATACTGTTGAACAGAAATGATCCTCCTTTTTTAAGTCCTTTGAGCATATCATATTTTTCAAGATAGGCAGGAACGTGACAAGCCACGAAGTCAGGAGTATTTACAAGATATGGAGAACGGATAAGGTTATCACCAAAACGCAAATGCGAAACAGTTATACCGCCTGATTTCTTGGAATCATAGGCAAAATAAGCCTGACAATATTTATCTGTATTGTCTCCGATAATTTTAATAGAGTTTTTATTTGCTCCAACAGTACCGTCAGCACCAAGGCCATAGAATTTTGCTTCAAAGGTTCCTTTTGGTGAAACACTGATTTCAGGCAAAAGAGGGAGAGAATGTCTAGTAACATCGTCATCAATACCAACAGTAAAATGATTTTTTGGTTTTGCCGATTTCAGGTTTTCGTAAACCGAAAGCATCATTGAAGGAGTAGTATCTTTAGAACTCAGGCCATATCTTCCACCGATGATCATAGGTTTGTTTGCTTCATCGTAGAACATGTCGCGAACATCAAGATATAAAGGATCTCCATTAGCTCCAGGTTCTTTGGTACGATCAAGCACACATATTTTCTTTACTGATTTTGGCAATACATTGAAGAAATATTTTGATGAGAATGGTCTGTAAAGATGAACAGAAATTAATCCAAGTTTTTCACCTTTTGTATTTAAATAATCAATAACTTCTTTAATTGTTTCTGTTATGGAACCCATAGCTACAATAATGTTTTCAGCATCTTTAGGTCCGTAATAATCGAACGGATGATATTCACGTCCTGTGAATTTTTTCAGTTGCTGCATGTAATCTTCAACCATATCAGGCACTGCATCGTAAAATTTATTCGATGCTTCTCTTGACTGGAAATAAATATCAGGATTTTGAGCAGTGCCGCGGGTTACAGGATTTTCAGGATTGAGAGCCCTGTCGCGATATGATTGCAATGCTTTCTGATCGAGCAATGAAGCAAGTTGTTCGGTTTCTAAGGTTTCTATTTTCTGAACTTCTGCAGAAGTGCGGAAGCCATCAAAGAAATGCATAAATGGTACTCTTGACTTAATTGCTGTAAGATGGGCAACACCTGCAAGATCCATGATCTCCTGTACGCTTCCTGTTGCAAGCAATGCAAATCCGCATGAACGTGTGCTCATAACATCGCTGTGGTCTCCGAAAATAGAAAGTGCCTGGGCAGCAACACTACGTGCTGAAACGTGAAAAACGCCTGGTAATAATTCACCTGATATTTTGTACATGTTTGGAATCATCAGCAATAATCCCTGCGAGCATGTGAATGTTGATGTGAGTGCGCCTGACTGAAGTGAGCCATGTACTGCGCCAGCAGCGCCAGCTTCTGACTGCATTTCGGCTACCTTTACTGTTTCGCCAAAAATATTTTTTCTGCCGTGAGCAGCCCATTCGTCAACATATTCAGCCATCGTAGAAGATGGAGTGATAGGGTAAATTGCGGCGACTTCGCTGAACATGTAGGCAATGTGAGCAGCAGCCTGATTACCGTCACATGTTATAAAATTTTTCTTTTCCATAATGATTTAAAGATTTATTAAAATATGTCGTTAGTTGTTAAACAATACACAAATAGTTTGAATTGGCGAAGTTATAAAAACAATATTAAAAGTCAAGGAATTTCAGGACATTTTTCTGCCCATTAAAATACCGGATTTGTCGAAGGATTAAGCTGAGTAAAGCTAATGGTACAGCTATTCAATAATGCATTTCCGGCTGTACAACTTACCATCGGAATCTTCTATTTTTAAGATGTATATTCCGGGTTGTAATTTGTTTTTCTTAAAAGTGTAATTCGCAAATTTTAGTCCATGTTCCGAAAAAATGCAATTTCCCAGAACATCAAAAACATCAATTGAATGAACGAAGACATTCTCCTTCAGAATGCGAATCTGGGCTGTTTCAGTTATTGGGTTAGGCGAAACTAATATGTAAGAATCATTGTCTTTGGAAATATCATCAATGCTGCCAATAACAATATTGGAAATATTAATATTATCAATTATCCAACCTGCTTTATTTGTTTGATTGTTATCCGATTTGAAATGAAATCGCAACGTAAGTGTATCGCTTGCAGGAAAAGAGAAATCGTTTACTGACTTTGTCATCATCCACCACACCCATTCTATTTCTGAATGAATCCAATTATTTGATGTTCCATTAAACGATGGGATTTTTCCTGCAATTGTATCAATTGTACTATAAATATTGGTTCTTCCCGTATTACCGAAATTGTAAAACATTGTTGAATCGTAAGCTACATTCTTCCATGTTGATCCCTGGTCAAAAGATACTTCAAGGTATCCGCCATCGTTCAATGTGTCTGTGATATATTTATGATCGAAGGTTATTAAGGGATTGATAAAATTATTTTTTATGCCATAAACAGTTATATCAAAATATGAATCATTATTTACAGGATATGGCATTGACAATCCTGTAACTATCGCGCTTGTTGATGGTAAAAAATCGGTTTTAACGGTTTGTCCTATTCGCCAGATATTCGAGGGAATGGTTGTATCTAAATGAACCGAAGAGCAGGAGGTGCTGAAATCACAATATCCGATTGGCACAGTCTGCGACCTTAAAGTGTCTATACTTACTATAATGAGCAAAGTGAAAAATAAAAACGCGATATGTTTTTTCATTTCAGCAAATTATTTTATCAAAGTTACACTTTTTTATTCTGTAAATTTGCAACGCAGTTCAGTTTTTTTAATATTTACTATTTTGATCTATCCAGGAAATTTCGAGCAAAAAGTCGGGTTTGATATTATCCGATCATCCTTACGTGAGCTTTGCATAAGCCCTCTTGGAGCTGCTTTTGTCGACAGGATACAGTTCACCGATAACCTGAGCCGTCTTATAAAACTCCTTGAACAAACGGAAGAGTTCAGGCAGATTTTGCTTTCTTCAGAAAATTTTCCTTCCGAACATTTTTATGACATTACAGAAGCATTGACCAATGCTGCAATTGAAGGCACATATATTCCCCAGGATACGCTTTTCGATTTAAAACGCTCATTGCAAACAGTTGCTGATTGTATGCTGTTCTTTAAGAAAACATCTGAAGGACTTTATCCGCAGCTTAATGTTATTGCTTCTTCTGTATACTTTGACAAGTCAATTCTTATGAGATTGGATACAATCCTTGATGAAAAAGGAAAGATCAGGGACAACGCATCAGATGAGCTATTGAAGATCAGAAAAGAAATGATCTCAAAACATTCATCTGTGAACAAACGAATATCACAGGTGATTCAGAATGTGAAGAAACAGGGATGGGCTCCGGAAGATATTGAACTTACTATCAGAAACGGAAGGGTGGTAATTCCTTTGCTTGCTGCGTATAAAAGAAATATTAAAGGATTTGTTCACGATGAATCTTCAACTGGGCATACTGTTTTCATTGAACCTGCCGATGTTTTCGAAATGAACAATGATCTCCGTGAACTTGAAAATGCTGAACGAAGAGAAATTATCAAAATACTTTTAGTTTTTACAGATAGCATAAGACCATCAATTGAAGATGTTAAATTATGCTTTAATTTCCTTGGATTGATGGATTTCATCAGGGCAAAGGCCAGGTATGCCATACGGACTGAATCATTCAAACCAACCATCCGGGATACGCAACACCTCAATTGGTATAACGCAGTGCATCCATTGCTATACCTGAATCATAAAGCACAGAAAAAAACAGTAGTCCCTTTGAATATTTCGCTCGACAATGTTTCAAGGATATTAATCATCTCAGGACCAAATGCTGGTGGAAAATCTGTATGTCTCAAAACTGTCGGATTGCTGCAGTATATGCTTCAATGCGGTCTACTTGTTCCCATGAAAGAATTTTCTGAAGCAGGAATATTTGAAAATATTTTTATTGATATCGGTGATGAGCAATCGCTCGAAAACGACCTTAGCACCTATAGTTCGCACTTACTGAACATGCGGCATTTTATCGGCAATGCAAACGAACGCACATTATTTCTGATTGATGAATTTGGTACTGGCACTGAACCACAACTGGGTGGTGCTATTGCTGAAGCTATACTTGAAAAGCTGAATGCAAAAAAATCTTTCGGAGTTATTACAACACATTATTCAAATCTGAAACTGCTTGCCGACAAAGAACCAGGGATAGCAAATGGCGCCATGCTGTTTGATTCTGAAAAAATGAAACCGTTGTACAAGCTGCAAACAGGGAAACCCGGAAGTTCTTTTGCGTTTGAAATTGCAGAAACTATAGGGTTGCAGAAAGATGTTTTAAAAAAGGCGAAAGAAAAAGCCGGTATCAAGCAATTGAGCTTTGACAAGCAATTACAAAATCTTGATGCGCAAAAAAACGAGCTTGACAAAAAGGAAACTCAACTTCGGGTTGCTGATGATTTTATTTCGGAGATGATTGACAAATACCAGAAACTGACGGAAGACCTGGAAAAATCAAAGAAAGAAATTATCGCTCAGGCAAAGCAAGATGCAAAAAACCTGCTAGAAAGTACAAACAGGATTATTGAAAATACAATTCGTGAAATAAGAGAAAGCCAGGCTGATAAGGAGAAGACAAAGGATGTCAGAAAAAATCTTTCAATTTTCTCTCAAAGAATTATTGTTGAAGAAAGTCAAAAATCAGAAGTCAGAAGTCAGAAGACGGCAAAGCGAATTAAGAAAAATAAAGAAGTAATTCCTGAAGTAAAAATATTGAACGCACCTATTGAAAAGGGTGATTGCGTGAGAATCGTAGGGCAGGAAACAATTGGCGAAGTTGTGGGTATCGATGCGAAGGAAGTGTTTGTAGTGTTTGGCACTTCGCAACTCAAAACAAAACTGACCAAGCTTGAAAAAGTAAGTAAAGAAGATTATAAAAAACAATCCGACAAAAATAAATACCAGGGCAAACGCCCGTCAATAGATCTGAACGAGAAGATTAAAAATTTCAAACAGAACATCGATCTTCGCGGAATGCGCGTAGAAGAAGCGCTTTCGGTGGTTCAGCATTTTATGGATGATGCCTTACTGCTTTCAGTTCCAGAAGTTCATATCCTTCATGGAAAAGGAAATGGTGTTTTACGCCACCTTGTTCATCAGTATTTACAGACGATTCCGGAGGTTAAGCACTTTGGTGATGAATCGCTTGAAAAAGGCGGACATGGAATTACTGTTGTTTATTTTAAGTAGCATGTCACAAGTTCCTAGCCTAAATCCCCAACAGTCACACTGAGGAGTCCTGAGCTTGCAAAAGCTGGTTCCAATACGCACTATTTTCAAGCATAGCTGACAAGACATTGTTATTTTTTGGTTACTTTTTTAAAAAAAGTAACCAAAAATCCGGAAAACTTTAAAGCCCTGCGATGGTAGTTTGTCGCACAATTTCCACGCTATCCGGGCTATGACCATCACGGCCGTCATCGCACAAATAGCCGCCGCTCTAAGTTTTCCCTTTCCTGCCCGCTTTGCCGCTTAGGCGGCATGTAGAGGATCTGAAATTCTGATGCTGCAATATTTTAGATTTCTCTCCTCCAGCCAGTGGATCGAAATGGCAAAGTATTATGTAAACTTGTCAACTTATGACTTGTTATCTTGTCAACTAATACTTCACAAACTTCAGTATCTTCTGGTCATCCCTGAAAAGGATGCGGTAGGTGTATACTGCAAGGGCGAGATCGGAAACATCAAGCGTTATCTTGTTCAGCCCTTTCTGTGCGGTGCCTGAGTAAATATCTTTTACCTTATCACCTTTCATTCCGTATAATGTTATTACCACATTGTCTTCAAAAGGAAGAATGAAATCAATATTCACTTCATCGTTCACAGGTGAAGGATATGGCTCGAAGGCTATGAACTGAGTGGTGAAGGTTAAACATTGTTCATTATTAGTTGGGTCATCATCGGGAACATAATTGGTGATCTGTGCTTCCACGCAAATGTATTCAGTTACCTGCTGGTCGCTTAGCTGGTACTGACCGGTAAAAGTATAAACTGTGTCTTTGCCTGGCTTTAATGGGTCCGTGAGAAGGTTCATGGTTTCTTTATATGCTGTTCCTCCGGCAGTCTTTGCATACACATCGATTGAATAAACGCTGCGTGTACCAAGATTCGTAATTTTTGCCGAGAGTGTAACAAAGCCATTTTGTTTTACAGCCTTCACATCCGACACCATAATATCGCCGGTAGTAGGTGTTACAAATACCATTACATACGATGAATCGCTGCATCCGTATGAATTTGTAGCATACAGTACAACCGGGAAACCGCTGCTGTCGTTGTATAAATAAGTGTACGAAGGACTGGGTATAATGCTTCCTGTGGAATTGGAATCACCAAAAGTCCACTGGTAGTTGAGTGCGTTCACTGAACTGTTAGTAAACGTAATGGTGCAAGGGGCGGTGCAGTAATATTCCGATGGAAGAAAAGTTGCTGTGGGTACAGGGAATACATGAATAATGTCGGAAATAATATCTTCGCATCCTGCGTTTGAAGCAACCGTAAGGCTTACAGGATAATCGCCCGGACTGCTGATTGTAAGGGTAGGAGTGGAATCGTTTGATGTGCCAAGGCTACCGAAGTCCCAGAGCCATGAAGCAATAGAATCGGGTGAAAGCACACTGCTGATATCGTGCAAGGTATATGGTGTTTGGGCGCAATAGTCGGTAAGGACAAGCACTGCGGATGGAATGGCATGCACCACTACTTGCTGCGTATCGGAAGCCACGCAACCATTGATGGAATGTACTGAAAGAGTTACATTGTAAGTACCTGCGCTATCGAAGGTATATACAGGGTTTTCCAGAATACTGGTCTGGCTGTTGCCAAAGTCCCAGTACCACTCGTAAATAAGCGCCCATGGCTGCGTTTGCGTGGTATCGCTGAAATATACAGGATTACCATCGCATACATTAGTATATGTAAAGCCTACAGCAGGAGCGTAGCGGATACGGATGGAATCGGTGATTGAATCAGTGCAACCGTATTCTGTTGTAACTACAAGGTGTATATCGTAATAACCGGTATTTGCAAAAACATGTTGAGGATTGGTATCGCTTGATACCTGCGGATTTGAAGGATCATCGAAGGTCCAGTCCCAGTCGGTGATATCACCAACTGTGCTAATACTGTGATCATTCAGGGTAACGGGTGATCCCTGGCATCCCAGGTGTGGCTGGTATTGTGGTACAGGCACAGAATAAACAGGCACCTGTTGGGTGATGGTTTTTTTACAACCCTGGTTTGTAGTAACAGTAAGCGATACATCATAATATGCAGCTTCGGTATAGGGATGGAAAAATAGATTGGAACTGGAGAGTGTTAAACTTGTGCTATCGCCGAAATTCCATTGCCACGTTGTAAGAACGCCAGTGTTCGCTGTGGACTGGTCATCGAAACTGGTATTTGCCACTCCTCCATAATTGCAGACAGGGGTAAAAATAAAGTTCACATTGGGTTGGGTCCCGGCAATGCTCACATTCACAATATCTGTTGCTTTACATCCGCGGGCATTGGTAACCGTTAAAGTAAGTGTAAATCCTGAGGTTTGTGTAATTGTATAATAGCCGTTATACGAATGCGAGGTACCATCGAACCAGTCGTAGGTCTCAATTAAGCTTGTATCAATTAAGGGATAGATAATATCGCCGGTACAAACTGAAAAGGGTGCAGATGGAAGCAGGTTGCTTGCAGGGAAGTTATCCATATGCATAATAATTTGCCTGTTTACCGAACAACCTGAAGTATCATTCACATGAAGCATTACTGTATCGCCGGCATGTAAAACATATGACTGGGTATGAAGAGTATCACCATTCCAGGCCCAAGTAATTGTGTAGGGTGCATAGAGTACAAGATTGAAAGTGGTACTATCTCCCAGGCAAAGCGTATCACTAGATGCGGAAACTATTGGTTTATGCACAATAACTGTATCGCTTGAATGAAATCCAAATACATCGGTTACGGAAACCCAGTAAGTACCTCCTGAATTTACAGTTATTTTTGAAGTGGTATCCCCATTACTCCAGTGGTAGTGGATGAACCTTGAACTTGCATCTAAAGTAGTGTCGCAAAAGTTATTTGTCCATATATCTGGGCCAAGGTTTACAGGAGGGGCATACTTATTTCGTAGATAATTGTCAACTGTATTTTTTTCTGTTTGAGTAAGAGCTTTGTCAAACAAAATAATCTCTGCTATATCACCTTTAAGGTAGTTCCACAACTGTGAAAATCCTATTTTGTAATTAGTATTTGAAAAAGGACCATTTAATATGGAATTTGCAGAAGTACTTGCTAATATAGTATTCAGATATAATTTCGTATTTGATCCATAAGATTTAATTCCGGTAGCAATTTTAAATGGGTAACCAGAATTTGGCATTGAAGGGGCAGGTAATGCATCAATACCTGCTCCGTTATTGTATAAACTTAAATTCTCTGTATACATTCGTCGCCCAAAAGTAAACCCATTCGAATAATCATTGACCTCAAAGAAACTTGCAATAACTCCACTTTGAGCTTCTCCTCTGGTTAAAACAAAGATGCTTATTGATGAAGACCCCAACCCTGGTATCGTTACCCCGTTCAAGATATCATTTACCCCGTCAAATTTTATTGCAGGTAAGGAATTTATACAATTTGTAGTTAATTGTGGCTGATAACTTGCATTCGGTTGACTTGCATGATTATTTGAGCCACTGCAGTCATTCCATTGAGTAACATTAGCCCCTGAAGTTTGAACAGCACTGTCAGCTTTTAACCAGAGTTGCATACCCGAGATAATGCTTGAAGAGAAAATCGTAAAACTAAAAACATCTGATGTAATTGAACTCCCACAGATATTATTCGCATGAACGCGCCAGTAATAAATTCCTGAAGCACCAATGTTAAGTTGTATAGTAGTACTCGAAATTCCTGTGACAGAAGTAACGCCGCTGCTAAATTGTGGATCAGTGGAGTATTGAAGTGTATAATTTGCCGCTTCTAGTGCTATGTTCCATGCAAAATCAATGGTATGGTTTGTTGTAACAAAACTGTCTATCGGAAGGTATAGAGAAAACGCTTCAGGCATGGGAGCTGAATTTGCAACGGTTATTTGATTTGTTGCAGCACCGGTACATCCACTGTCAGTTGTTATAGACAGAGTGACATTATATGCATTGGCTAAAGTATAAGTGTGAGCGGGATTGGTGTCGTTCGAATGCATTGTACCGTCCCCGAAATCCCAGTCCCAGTAAATGATATTACCTTCGGAGGAAGTACTTAAGTCTGTAAACGTGTAAGGATTATTTATACATGCTGTTGAAACGGAGAAAGAGGGAATGGGTGAAGCGGGGATATGTATTGTGCTGTCGTGGTAATTACTGCAAGTGCCTTCTGTTACAGTCAGTCTCACTAAATAATTTCCTCCGTTTGTATAAATATGCGAAGGTGCAGAGCTGTTCGAATGAGGGCTGCCATCACCGAAATCCCAATCCCATGCAGTTCCTGTCGGATTTGATGTATTGTTAAACAGGGATGCTATACCTGAACAGCCGGGTATGGAGGTAAAATGCACATTTGGAGCAGTACCCACAATAGTGGCAATTACTGCGTCGCTGGCGCTGCATCCATTTAAATCGGTAACAGTAACTGTATAAGTGTCGGTTACTGTAATAGCAATTGTTGGTGTGTTTGCTAAGGTTGACCAATTGTATGTTAATCCCAAAGGCAATGGTACAGGGGCGACAAGGCCTATGGCATTTCCAACACATAAACTTAAATCAGGGCCAAGGCTTGCAGTTGAAGGAAAGTCATCTTCACTTACATTTATTATAGGTGAAGCAACACTACATGAACCTGCATCAGTAACTGTAACAGAATAATTGCCCGGAGTGTTTACATTTATTGTTGGTGTTGTAAGCCCGCCTGTCCAGTTGTAGGAATAACTGCCACTTAATCCTGTTGAAAGTGTTACATTGCTTCCATTGCAGAATAAAGTATCTTGTAAGGTAATTTTTGGAAAGTCAATTATTATGGTATCATAAGAATGTATGCCAAAAATATTTGTTGCATCAACCCATACAGTATCAGTATTACTAACCTGAATTGTTTGTGTTATTGCACCAGTTGACCAGAGAAAAGATGAGAACCTACTACCTGCATCAAGAGTAATTGGACAAAATCCTGGGGCAATTGTATCATTACCTAAATTTACAGAAGGGCCTGCATATTTACTATCCAAATAGGCCTCAATTTGCTGTCTTTCGTTATCGGATAAATTTCTATTGTAAACTATAATTTCAGCGATATTCCCATTATAATAATCCGTATAACATACACCATTACCCAATCCAATATAGTAATTACCATTTGTAAAAGCCCCGATTTGTGCACTATTTGTTGATGAATTCAGGAAGGTTCCGTTAGTATAAATTTTAGATATAACATTGAAATCTTTAGTATATCCAAATAGTTTATAAGAAAAACCTGAATTTGGCAAAGAGTTATTTGCTGAAATTAATCCACTTGCAAATGTACCAGTATTAGAAACATTAAGAGACTGGCTAATGGCTGATCTTAAAAACTGGAATTGAGTTGGATAACAATTAATACCAAACAAAGGTGATGCGTAAATTCCATTATAAGTTAATCCGCAGGTAACGATAAAAATAGAAATTGAAGAGTTGTCTATATTGGTGATAGTCGTACCATCAAAAAAATCATTGACACCATCAAAATTCAATACGGGCTGCCCGTTTAAAATATTATTTACTAATAACGGTTGTGATGAAGAAACAGACTGTGTTGCATTATTGCTGTTTCCACTGCAATCGTTCCATTGCGAAACGGTTGATCCACTTAATATCACATTCGAATCAGCGCGAAGCCATAAGGTCAGATTTGGTACTAAATTAGGTTGTGTTTGAGTAAATGCAGTATTAACCAGCGAAAACAGAATAATTATTGCTAGATATTTTTTCATTGGTTAAAAAAAATTGATTACCAAAAATACCGGGATAAACTTGTTTGATATATCTTTTCTCAACAAATATACTATAAAAAAGTGTAATTTTATTCTAAATTTATTAAAATTATGTCATAGATTCAGAATAGTTTATAACTTTATAGTATGGCGGATAATTCTTTTTTTACATTAGTTTTTCAGGAAATATTAAATTCTATTACGAATAATTATAATTACGAAATAGATAATTTGGGCGATGAGAAATTTAATTTTTCTGCTTATTTAAAAAATAAATTTATTTATAAAAAATTTATAAATAAATATTCCATTAGAGAAATTCGGGGAAAATTTAAAGAAGTATTGTTAGATAATGAATCTGGGTTTTGGTGGTTATACAATAACTTAAGTGATAAAAATTCAAAAAAAGTTTTAATAGAAATTATCTGCTATAGAATTCTAGGCCATACTATGTATAAATTACCATTAGATAATAAATTTTATTGGGAAGAAAAAAGACATATTGAAATAAACAAAAAAAATAAAATATTTCTTAATCAAAATCACAAAAACACCGAACTCTTTAAATACGATCTTCGCTTTTTAAATTACAATATTGATCTTTATTGTTCGCCCCTCGGAGTGCAAGCAACATTCTGTTTAGATCAGTATCATTATAAAGCTGACAATATTGAAATATATGCTGAAAGCAATGATGTTGTTATTGATGCTGGTGCTTGTTATGGTGATACTTCTTTATATTTTGCATCAAAAATTGGTAAAATGGGCACTGTTTATTCATTTGAATTTATTCCAAGCAACCTAAATGTTTTTAATAAAAATATTGAGATGAATCCTCAATTTAAAAGTAATATAATTCTTTGTAAACAGCCCTTGTCTGACGTTTGTGATGCTCAATGCTATTTTTTAGATTATGGACCTGGAAGTATCCTGTTAGAAAATGAACCAAAGGAATATGATGGAACTGCAAAAACCGTTACGATAGATAGCTTTATTAATAGTATTGATGAAAAGAAAGTTGATTTTATTAAGATGGATATTGAAGGATCCGAGTTAAAAGCCTTAATAGGAGCTGAACGAGTTATTCGTAAACATAAACCGAAACTCGCAATTTCTGTTTACCATAATTTAGAGGATTTTTACAAAATACCCGGTTGGATAGAATCTTTAAATTTAGGGTACAAATTTTATTTAGGACATTTTTCGACACATAAAGAAGAAACCGTTTTATTTGCAAAAATTTAATTCCATGTCCAAAAGTATATTTGTCACTCAACCCTTTTTGCCCCCTTTGGAAGAATTTACTCCCTATCTTCAGGAAATCTGGGATAGTAAATGGCTTACCAACAACGGTAAATTCCATCAGAAATTAGAACAAGCCCTTTGTGATTATCTTGGGGTTAAATATGTTTCTCTATTTGCAAACGGAACATTGGCATTAATCACTGCTCTGCAGGCGCTAAAAATAACCGGGGAAGTAATTACTACTCCTTATAGCTTTGTGGCTACAACTCATGCATTGTGGTGGAACGGAATAAAGCCGGTTTTTGCGGATATTGAAAGGGATACATTTAATATTAACCCTGCTAATATTGAAGCTGCTATTACACCGAATACTACGGCCATCTTACCGGTTCATGTATATGGCAATCCTTGCCTGCATTCGCAAATTCAAAAAATTGCTGATACCTATGGGCTCAAAGTAATTTACGATGCCGCACACGCATTTGGGGTGAAGCAGAACGGCATTTCGGTTGCAGATTATGGCGATTTATCAGTGCTCAGTTTCCATGCAACCAAAGTATACAATACGTTTGAAGGCGGTGCTATTATTTGCCACGACGAAATCACAAAAAAAAGAATTGATGATTTAAAGAATTTTGGTTTTCATGACGAAATTACTGTTGCAGTGCCCGGAATAAATGCCAAAATGAACGAATTTCAGGCAGCATTGGGATTATTACAATTAAAGTATATCGACCGTGTTATCGAAAAACAGAAAATAGTAACACAGGCATATAGAGAGCAATTGGCAGAAGTTTCAGGAATCACATATATGAAGGATTTGCAAGGCATTTCATATAATTACTCTTATTTCCCGATACTTATTGAAAGCCGTAAATTTGGAAGAACTAGAGATGAAGTTTATGAAATATTAAAAAAGAATAATGTTTTTTCAAGACGCTATTTTTATCCTCTTATCAGCAGTTTCCCGCCTTATAGGGGGGTGGATTCTGCCGATCCTGCGAAACTAAAAATTGCCGAAGAAATATCCTTGCAAATTCTTTGTCTACCGATTTTCTACGAAATGGAAATAAAAGATATTGATTATATTTGTGGGATTATTAATGCTAATTCAAAGAATTCAAGATGTATGAAGTAATTTATGTACATCATTAATATTGATCCTTTGAGGAGCTCTAAAAAAAGTCATTCAAATATTTTTATATCAGTAAGTTAATAATTATAACTAGGCTTTACATGAATTCATTTTATACAGCAGATGAATTAAAAAATATTGGGTTCAAGGCATTGGGGTCTAATGTACTGATTAGTAAAAAAGCCAGCATATACGGAGCTTCTCAAATGATTATCGGGAATAATGTAAGGGTCGATGATTTTTGTTTGTTATCTGGAAAAATAACATTAGGATCAAATATTCATATTGCTGCATATTCTGCATTGTATGGAGCTAATGGAATAATAATGGAAGATTTTACAGGGTTATCGCCTAGATGTACAGTCTTTAGTGCAATTGACGATTTTTCCGGTGATTTTTTAATAAGCCCAATGGTCGATGAAAAATATACGAATGTACAAGGGGGCGAAGTTGTTATAAAAAAATATTCTCAGATTGGTGCAGGGTGTGTTATTTTGCAAAATCTTAAAATTGAGGAAGGTGTCGCAGTTGGAGCTTTATCTTTAGTAACTAAAGATTTGGAAGAGTGGAGCGTTTATGCGGGTATACCGGCCAAAAGAATCAGAGACAGGAAAAAAGGCTTGTTGAGATTTGTAGGAGGCTATGATGGAAAATCATGAAATTGTTGTTTCGGTTTGCATAATAACCTATAATCAGGAAAAATTTATTTCAAAAGCAATTGATAGTGTATTGGCTCAAAAAGTCAGTTTTAAATATGAACTTGTAATATCCGATGATGCCTCAATAGATAAAACTCAGGAGATAATTCACCAATACAAAGACAAGTATCCTGAAATATTCAGCATCAGATTTCGCGAAAACAATGTGGGAGTATGTACAAATGTTATTGAAAATATTAAGAGGTGCAAGGGAAAATATTTTGCATATCTTGAAGGCGATGATTACTGGATTGATGAAAACAAACTTCAGAAACAATTTGATTTTATGGAAGCCCATCCAGATGTGGCTTTTTGCTATACCAATACATATTCGTTTTTTGATGCGAATGAGGAACAAAAAGAAATTATGATAAAAAATAATCCAAGTCAAAATATCTTTGATTTGGATTATTATATAAAGGAAAGTTGTTTCTTAATGCCGACACTTACTCTTTTTATTCGAAAAAATGCTTTCCCCAAATCGGTTCCGGCATGGCTTTACTACACCTTTAATCTCGATTGGGCTTTAAATATTTTATACTTACAAAAAGGCAAAGCAGCATATCTTGATGAAATTACCGCAATGTACCGGATGCATAAAGGAGGGATAACTTCATCAACCTATTTCCCAACGGCAGTACATAATGGAATAAAATTAGTGAAAAACATCGATAGGCATTTTAAATATAAATACCATAATGTTTTCGGAAAAGTGCAATGGAGGTATTATCAATTAGTGGTTTATTATTTTCAAAAAAATAAATTTTTAATAGGTTTTTATTGGCTTATCTTTAGCTTTTTTAGGAATCCTATAGCTTTTATTACGGACACTAATTTTTTAAAGACTCTTTATAAAGTTACCTTTCAGAGTCACGAAGTATATAATTGAAAATTATAAATTAAAATCCTCGCGATTAATAAATTTCGAAGCGCAGCAAAATCCTCGGAGATTATTCAGAGCTTCAGTTTGCCGTCTCTTAGTCAGCAATGTTCCATCGGTTGCTCTCAGCCAGCAGTCTCTTGACGAATAGTATCAACATTCATTCAGTGAGGCAGAACTTATCATAATAATTGTCAATTTATTTTTCCTAAATTTGCAAAAAATTAGTTTTGAATAAAGAAATTTCAAACGAATATTGGGATGAAATAATCCGCCCGAAAAGAGGAATCTTTGATATAAGATTATATGAAATCTGGAATTACCGCGATTTACTGGTTCAGTTAGTTAAGCGTGATTATGTTTCTGTTTACAAACAAACACTTCTAGGTCCGCTTTGGTATTTGCTTCAGGCGTTTTTTACTACATTTGCTTTCACTGTTGTATTTAATAAAATTGCTAACCTGCCTACCGAAGGCATTCCTCCCATGCTTTTTTACATGGCAGGCATCGTTTGCTGGAATTATTTTTCGCAATGCCTTACCAAAACATCCAACACTTTTGTGAATAACGCGGGTATTTTTGGAAAGGTGTATTTCCCGCGTTTGGTGGTTCCGATTTCTTCGATTTTTTCAAGCCTTATCAGTTTTACAATTCAGCTATTGTTTTTTATGGGATTTATTGTTTTCTACAGTTTTTTGGGCGTAAATTTTAATTTTAATGCAGCTTTACTGCTCTTCCCATTGTTGATTATCATGATGGCTATGATGGGTCTGGGTTTTGGAATTATAATTTCCTCACTTACCATAAAATACCGCGACTTTCAATATTTAATAACTTTTGGTGTACAATTACTTATGTACGCAACACCAATTATATACCCGCTTTCATGGATAAAAGGAGGTTTGCGGTATATAATGTTGTTAAATCCTGTAACCTCAATAGTTGAAACATTTAGGTATTCATTTTTAGGTATCGGAGAATTAAACTGGTTTAACCTGGGGTATTCTGCAGTGTTTTCAATAGTTATCTTGTTTCTGGGTATAATAATGTTCAATCGGAACGAAAGATCATTTATGGATATTGTCTAGGATGCTGCCTTCTTTGTTCCGTCATACAAGGGGGTAAGGATAACCCAATCCAATTAAATTAATATTCCGGCGAAGCTATCTTTCAAACTATGACAACCAATGTCTATTAAATGATTATACCTGTAGCATATCATGTGAAAACCAATACCAACTAGGCTTGTATGCCATTTTTAAGGTAGGAAGTTTACATTAATGTGGTAGGACGACAAGTAGCCATCTCGTTTTTTCTAAACAATTATTATCTAATTTTCGTAAATTTGCAACTACTAGGAGAAAAACCGCATAACTCCTCCAATAAACGCTTTGTAGAGGGTAATGCGAAAGGATGAATTTACGAAATTGTAAAAATGCCGGATACAGTAATAAAGGTTGAAAACCTCAGCAAACAATACCGCCTTGGGCAAATTGGCACTGGAACCATTCGCGATGATTTTAACCGCTTTTGGGCAAAAATCCGTGGGAAAGAAGACCCCACCCTCAAAATTGGGCAAGCCAACGCATTAACTAACGGAAACAAACAACAAACAACAAACACCAAACAACCAACCTCCGACTACATTTGGGCACTCCGTGACATTAATTTCTCAGTTCAGCAGGGCGAAGTATTGGGCATTATCGGTAAAAACGGAGCAGGCAAATCTACGTTATTAAAAATATTATCAAAAGTAACTGCCCCCACTACCGGTATTGTAAAAATTAAGGGCCGTATTGCAAGTTTGCTTGAGGTGGGAACCGGGTTCCATCCTGAACTTACAGGTCGCGATAACATTTTTTTAAATGGCGCCATGCTAGGCATGACCAAAGCAGAAATTCGCGGTAAATTTGAAGAAATTGTTGAATTTTCGGGTGTTGGAAACTACATTGATACTCCCGTAAAGCGATATAGTAGCGGAATGTATGTGAGACTAGCATTTGCGGTTGCTGCACATTTGGAACCCGAAATACTTGTGGTTGATGAGGTATTAGCAGTTGGGGATGCTGAGTTTCAGAAAAAAGCATTAGGTAAAATGCAAGACGTCAGTAGAACGGAAGGCAGAACAGTATTGTTTGTGAGCCATAATATGACAGCAATAAGATCGCTATGTAAAAATGCAATTTTGCTTAGAGAGGGGAATATCGAAAATATCGGCAATGCAAACGAAATGGTTGATAATTACATGAAATTATATAAAGGGAACCTGATTAAAAGTGTAAGTTTTGAAAACAGGGAAGAAGCTATGGGTAATGAAAATATCAGGATTAAAAAAATTGATATTTTACCTAATGATATTACCATCGAACATGAAATCATAATAATTTTCGAATTTTGGAATACTTCAGGTGAAAAAAACTTAAAAATTTCTTTTGACCTGATAAATATTCAGGAGCAAATTATTTTTGGCTCCGGTGCAGATATTATAGTTGAAAATGATAATATTGGGAAAACGATATGCCATATTCCTGCAAATATATTAAATGATGATACCTACAGTATTCATTTATTTTTCTTTACTGAAGGTATGCGCCCACTCTATCAGCAAAAAGATATTGTTGCTTTTGAAGTTAAGGATGTAAACAGAGATTATGCTTATTATGGGAAAGTTAATGGTGTGATAAGACCTGTTTTAAAATGGGAAGTCTGAGAATTTTATTACTCCAGTATGTAAATTGGTTACAAATAATGTCCTAGTTTAATAAATGAAAATAGAAAATTTTATAAGTGAATTAGATACCTGCAGGTTTGGTTTGAAAATTGCAAAAGTTGATGATTTCGGTGAAAATCCTTACGAAATTTTAAATTTTATAAAAGATGAAGGTGTTAAGCTGGTTATTTCAAAAATCAACAGCAATAACTTAAAAACGATTAATCTTTTGGAAGATTATGGGTTCCGAATTAAAGATAATCAAGTAACATATACATATCTCTTGAAAAATTTTAACCAAAATTTGGCATCGGTTTTTGATACTAAGACTATAATTAGAAAATTCAATTCCAGCGATATGCACGAGATAAGGACTATGCTCGGTGAAACATTTAATAACTATGGTCATTATTTTGCTGACGAGATGTTAGAGAAAAGCAAAAGCCTGGAGGTTTATATTGATTGGGGAACCAGAAGCTGTCTTGATAATGATGTGGCTGATGTTGTATTTGTTGCCCAGGTTGGAAATGAATTAACAGGTTTTTTATCGTTTAAAAAATTCAGGAATGAGCAAAAGACATATGCCGCTGGAGGTTTAGGTGCAGTTTATTCAAAATTTCGCGGAAGAAATATCTTTAAAATGTTGGCTGTAAAAGGATTATTATGGGGTATTGAAGAAAATCTGGATTGGGTTGAACACAATGTACTTACCAATAATTTTCCTGTTAATAGAGCTTTTTCATCAACAGGTTTTTACATTAGCAATTCATTTATTACAATGCATTGTTGGTTATAACTCTATAATTATTTTATCAAATAAAGAATGATAAGAATTCCTTATAACAAGCCCTTTTTAACCGGCAATGAAATTAAATATATTGAACAATCTGTTCAGTCTGGAAAAATTTCTGGGGATGGAATTTTTACAAAAAAATGTCACGAATTTTTCGAAAAAAAATATGGTTTTAAAAAAGTATTGCTTACCACATCCTGTACCGATGCATTGGAAATGGCCGCAATACTTATTGATATTAAACCCGGTGATGAGGTAATAATACCATCCTACACGTTTGTTTCTACAGCCAATTCTTTTGTGCTTCGGGGTGCAAAAATAGTTTTTGTTGATAGCCAGCCCGATTTTCCGAATATGGATGTTACTAAAATCGAATCATTAATAACATTGAGAACCAAGGCGATTGTCCCTGTTCATTATGCGGGTGTGGCTTGCGATATGGATGAAATAGTAAGAATAGCCGAAAAGCATCATTTGTTTATCGTGGAAGATGCTGCCCAGGCAATAGATTCCTATTATAAAGGAAAACCCTTGGGGAGTTTTGGGCATCTTGCAGCTTTTTCGTTTCATGAAACTAAGAATATCATCTCAGGTGAAGGAGGAATGCTGGTAATTAATGATGACAGGTTTATCGATCGTGCCGAAATTATTCGTGAAAAAGGTACAAACCGAAGCAAATTTTTCAGAGGGGAGGTTGATAAATACGGGTGGGTCGATTTAGGCTCATCATATTTGCCAAGCGATATTATTGCTGCATTTTTATATGCACAACTTGAAAATATGGAGAATATTCAGGCGAGAAGGAAACTGCTATGGAATACTTATTACAACGGAATGAAACCCTTGGCAGATAAAGGATTTTTTTCAATTTCGGCTATTCCTTCGCATAAAACCAATAATGCTCATCTTTTTTTTATTATAACCTGTAGTATAAATGAGCGGACTGAGTTAATTAATTTCTTAAGAGATAAAGGGATTTATTCTGTATTTCACTATTTAAGTCTTCACAAAAGCCAGTATTATCAAGCAAAGCATGATGGCAGAGAACTTCCTGAGTGCGATAGATATGCTGACTGCCTGCTTCGTTTACCTCTTTATTATGAACTTAATGTTGAAGATGTAAACTTAATTGTATCATTGATTTCAGAGTTTTACCATGGCAGATAAAATAAAAGTACTTTTTGTTACAACTGAGTTTTATCAGGCAGGTGCTCAACGGTTTGTTTATGAAGTAGATAAAGCCATCGATAAAAACAAATTCGATGTCAGCATACTTTCGCTAATCCCATTAAACAATAGTAAAATATGGAATGATTATTATTATGAAAAACACATAGCATTAGGTACAAAAATTTATTTTTTAGATGATATTAAAACCTCGCATATACCCACAATAAAACAGCGCATAAAACGAAAACTCTTGGGAGGCACTCTTCATACTCCCCAAACAAATATCCGCGATTTCGTCCAAAATTTTGTAGCTGTGTCGTTTTGGGGCGAATATTGTTTTCCTGAGCTTAACAATATACTTACAGCGGAACAGAAAAAAAAATGCCTGATTCATATTATGAGTTCAAAATACCAGGATGAAAATCTTTACAGGAGGTTTGATAAAACAAAGCATTATCATTTTGTATCCGGATTTGGAGATGAAGAAATTCAGTTCGAGCTTTCCGAGTTTAAAGAATATAGGCATACTTTTTTCCCTCTTTCTCTCAATATTGATAATAAAATAAACCAATGGCAATTTTCTGATGAACCCAATAAAAGAATTGGCATTTTTACACGACTTTCTTCACACAAACCTCTTGACCCATTTATTTATAGCTTTCATCTCTTACTGAACAAATTTCCTTCTTCCGAACTTTATATATACGGTAGTGGCGATCCTGTTCATGAAGGGGTGTATGCCTTTGTAAAACACCTCAGACTCGAAGGTAAAGTTAAATTCATGGGACACCAGGATAATATTGTAAAGTCTGCCTTAAAGGATAAGCTGGATATTGTCTGGTTTCACGGGTATCATGGTGTACCGGGTGGATTTGCAGGTTTTGATATTTGCACAAGCGGAATTCCACAGATTTTCTGGAATTTCGGGACAGCATCTCAAGATGAAAGAAGTGAGACGTTCCCCATGTTTTACAAACTGATAGATTTTGTTGATAGAAGCTGTAAAATACTTGCAAATAAAAATGATGCCGAAACCTTATCAAAGAAACAATATAATTATATTTTAGAAACAAGAAACATAAGTAATTATATTAAAACATTAGAAATGCTTTATGTGGGTTTAAAAAATTAAATATAAAATGAAAATTAATACCCTGCATTATCGAATAGGATTCCGCTTGCAATATTTAAAAAAACAAATCATTGTATTTTACTATAATACGATTATTCGAACTGTTCAGCGTATTTCATTTAAAAGAAAGATAATTAGAAGCCCGTTAAATTATGATTTCATCTCTGTTAACTCAGATGTAGTCCGTTCTCTTGAGATTAAGGAAGAAGATTATCTTTTAAAGAACGTAATTCTTACTTGTTATTTTATTAAAAAGTTAGATCCTCAAAATGATGTACTTTTGGAAAATGCAGATATTAAGTATATTGAACCATGGTACAATAGCATTGTGAAACTTAAGATCAAAGGCATTATTATACATGATGGTCTCGACAAAAAATTTATTGAACAATATCAAAATGAATATATACAGTTTCGTGAGTATAAATGTGGCAAGTATCCAATTTATGAAGAAAGATGGATGGCCTACTATCTTTTTTTAGCAAAAACAAAAATTGAAAATGCTTTCTTTACAGATGCAAGTGATGTATATATTACAAACTCACCTTTTAAAATTATCACAAATCCTTATGCAATTTATATTGGAAGGGATAGTGCAAATAAGGTCGGCCTTTCAGAATGGATGATGGATGAATTAAATAGTTTTAATAAAGACTCCAATTATAAAGTAAAAAAAACATATTATTTTCAACAGGTTTATAATGCTGGTGTCGTTGGTGGCTCGAAACAATTGTTATTATTTTTTATTTCAGAGGTAATTAAGTTAATATTAACATCAAAAACAGACTTCTATAAAGACATGTATATTTTAAATATTGTGATTCACAATCATTTTTTTCCAATATTAAAAATTAGACCGTATGAAAAATGTATTACACAAATTGAAAATGACAATCACATTAAGCATAAATTTCTTGTAAGTGGATTTCCTTTGAATAGCGAGTTTAATAAATTCGAATACAACTCGACGGCTTTATTTATTCACAAATAAGGATGATATCAATACGATATTCATTCAAGGGGGATTTTAAGTTTCCTCAATATCTAAATAATTTGTTAAGGAGATAAATTAATATAATATATTTAGAAAACTCTGTATGGGGAGTTAAAAAGCCATGAGTAGTAGATGAAAAAATATTGTAAAACATATTTTATATAGCACTATGCAGACCTCTTTTTTTAATAAAAAATATATACATGTATATTTATCTGCTTTTTTCTTATTTCTGTTGATTTTCCCATTTCTTTATTTGACTTTATACAATTATCCTACAGGGGATGATTACACGTTTAATATAATGATAAGAGAAAGTTCAGGTTTGTTGGATTTTTATCGTACTTTTTTTTCATCGGTAAATGGAAGGTACCTGACACCCGTGATATATGGAATCATTTTTCCTTATGATTCTTGGTTTACAATTTATAAAATCCTTTCGCTTTTTTTTATCATATTATTTGTAGTTTCTATTATCTGGTTGGTAAAAAAAACAACAAAACTTCTTGCAAAAGATGTTTTCGCTTTATCAGTAATTATTCTTTATTCATTATTCCTATATCTGCCCCAAATTCCTGAATTTTTTTATTGGATTAACAGCACCATAGTTTATCTGTTACCTATTGTTATTTTTATTATGGCAATCGTGTATGGTTTTAAACTATTTATTGCTCGAGTTTCTGAAAGGAATAATTTTATTTTCCTTCTTTTTGTTTCATTAATTCTTCCTGGGCTGAATGAGACAATTTCTGTCACTTATGTTTACCTGCTTGGCGCTTTATTTCTCTCTTTCCTTTTTAGTGATAATATTTCGGGAGATAAAAAATATTTAGTGCGACTGGCAGTTCTTATATTAATTACAATGTTTTGTCTTGTTATTGTATATCTTACGCCCTCTACAGCTATTCGAATGCAGGATTATAACCATTCAAAGTCTATATTGTTTACAATCCATAGATCCTTTGTGTCTGCAATATTCTGCTCTTTCAAATGGGCGCTGTTTACCCCTTTAATTCCACTCTTAGGTTTATATGTATTACTTTTAAGACGAAAAATTAACATTCATCCCCGGCTAATTAAGATAAATTTTATTTTACTTAACTTGGTATCATTTGGGATAATATGGGTAAGCCTTTTACCTCCGTTTTGGGCGTTTGGTTATGTCCCATTTGTAAGGGCATTAAATATCCCCTTTATTGTTTTCATTCTTATGAATTCATTAGTTTTTTTTACATTTTGGCAAAAAGTTGATTTATATGATTTTTTTGAAAAGAACCTAAAACTAAGAAAGGTGTTAATTGTTTTTTTTGCATTGTATTCTGCTTTTCTTTTGGTAAAAGAAAATAAGCTGAATGTAGCTTATGGGGATATTTTTAAGAAGCGTGCGGTTTTATATTATCAGGAATTATTGACGCGAGAAGAGATTATGAAAAACAGCAAATGTGATACTATACAGTTACAGGAATTAGAAAACATACCCCATACATTGATCGTTGAGGAATTGAGGGAAGATCCAACATATTTTTATAATCGCGATTATGCTAAATATTATAATAAAAAAGCAGTTTTTGTTTTAAAAAATGATGAAAGAATTTCAATTAAAAAAACAATTAAAAAAATATAATAATAATTTCTGATTAATATTTATGTTCAGGTAAATTATTAGTAAGTTCAAGATTCGTATAGCATCAATCGTATAAATTATGACCAACCATCCATTAGTTTCAGTAATTATTCCCTGTTATAATCATGGCGATTATATACTGGAAACGATAGACTCGGTTTTATTTCAATCCTATAAAAATATTGAAATTATTCTTATTGACGATGGTTCTGATGACATACATACCCTTGAAGTTTTAAAGTCAATTAATAATCCTGTTATAAAAATTCTTCATGAGGAGAATGCAGGACCCAGTGTGGCTCGAAACAGTGCCATTAAGATTGCAAATGGAAAATATTTTGTTCCATTAGATAGCGATGACTTGATTGAAAAGAAAACAATTGACGATTCGGTAAAAATTCTCGAAGCAAACCCCCAAATAGCCGTAGTTTATGGAGATTGTCAGTATTTTGGCGAAAGAATTGAACTACGAAAACAAGAACCATTCAATATTTATAAACTTATAAACGCCAATACCATAGCGCTTTGCAGTGTAATCAGAAAAGAAGCCTTTGATGAGGTAGGTGGTTTTGATAAATATCTGAGCAAAAAAGGCCTGGAAGATTGGGACTTGTGGTTGATGTTGTTCGAAAAAGAATGGAATTTTAAACATTTAAATCAGGTTCATTTTAATATCCGGGCTTTAAATTCATCACGTACATTTCAGGTTGCCAACAAAAATCTAGAAGAACTCAAAGCCTATATTTATAAAAAACATTCCGACCTTGTAGCAAAAGAATTTGCACATTTGTATCATGAAAATAAGAACTTAAAGAATACTAAGGATTTTAAAATTGGCAGCTTCCTATTAAAGCCATTGCGCATTTTAAAAAAACTAATTTAGCGAAACATTATGTTTATTCCCTTGATGGTTCCTGATATTACGGATGAAGATATTCTTGAAGTAACAAGAGTGTTAAAATCCGGTATGCTCGTTCAGGGACGGGAGGTTTTGCTTTTTGAAAATGTTCTGGCAAAATATCTGGGTGTAAAAAATGCTATTGCGGTTTCCAACGGTACTGCTTCTTTGCATCTTGCATTATTATCATTGAATATAGGTAAGGGCGATGAAGTCATCGTCCCTGCTTTTTCGTACATGGCTACCGCAAACGTTGTGGAACTGGTGGGTGCAAAACCGGTATTTGTTGACATCAGCCTTAAAACATTCAATATTGATACAAAAAAAATTGAACAAGCTATTTCGATAAAAACTAAAGCGATCATTCCAGTTCATGAATTTGGTTTAGCTGCTGATATTGAGAAAATCATCAGCATCGCTAAAAAAAATAATTTATATGTTATCGAAGATGCGGCATGCGCTTTAGGTGCTACTTCAGGAAAAAGATTTGCCGGCACATTCGGTGATTTGGGCTCTTTTTCATTTCATCCGCGAAAAGCTATTACTTCGGGCGAAGGGGGGTTGATTATTACAAATAATGATGTTTTAGCAAAAAAATTGAGAGCATTGCGCAATCATGGAATTGAAATGATTGATAATAAAATGGAATTCATTTGTGCCGGATTTAATTATCGAATGACTGATTTTCAGGCGGCCTTGTTAAACAGCCAATTCAAACGTTTTGATGGGATTCTTGAAAGAAAAAGAGAAATAGCCAATCTGTATCAAAAGAATATCCACAATAATAAAATTCAAAATCCTTTTACCCCCAAAAAGAAAGAGCATACTTGGCAAACATATCACTTACTTTGGAACGATGAAGAGGATCGTGATGAAATCATAATTGCATTTAAAAACAAAGGGGTTGGAACAAATTATGGCGCACAATGTATGCCTGCTCAAAAATACTTTCAAAATAAATATAAACTGGATTGTGAAAAGTTGTTTCCAAACGCTTTAAAAGCATATAACCAGGGTTTGGCTATACCCATTTATGAAAAACTGACCACAAAACAGATAAACTATATTATTGATACGTTGAATAATTACTAAACAATGAAAGATAAAAAAATATTTATCACAGGGGGCGCCGGCTTTATTGCAAATACACTGATCAAATATTATATAAACGATAATTTTATTACTGTATATGACAATTTTCACCGTGACACTTTAACCAATAGTGAATTTGCAACACATCCGAATATTAAAATCATTAAAGGCGATGTACTGGATTTTGATTTATTGTGTGAATCAATGAAGGGTGCCGATATCGTTATACATGCAGCAGGTATTGCGGGTATTGATACAGTTTTAATAAACCCTGTTAAAACCATGCAGGTTAACATGATTGGTACTGCAAATACCCTGGAAGCCGCCAGAGTTAACAAAATTAAAGACAGATTTATAGATTTTTCAACATCCGAAGTTTTTGGATCGATGGCTTTCAGGTCATCGGAAGAAGACAGCACTGTTGCCGGTTCAGCGGGTGAGGCACGTTGGACTTATGCTGTCAGTAAATTGGCAGGTGAACATCTCGCACACGCATATTATTCGCAATTTAAGTTGCCTGCTGTTACTGTAAGGCCTTTTAATGTTTATGGCCCTGGACAAACAGGAGAAGGCGCTATTCAGATATTTATAAAAAAGGCTCTGAAGAATGAGGATATTTATATAAATGGCGATGGAAATCAAATCAGAGCATGGTGCTATGTTGACGATTTTATTGAATGTTTGGTAAAGTGTATTGAAGACGAAAAAGCTGTTGGCGAAAGCTTTAACATTGGCAATGCTCGTGCAGTTATCACAATTCTGGGGCTTGCTCAAACTGTTTGCCGTGTATTAAAATCCGATTCGAAAATCATTTTTCTACCACCATTATCTGCTGATATTGCTATAAGAATTCCCAGTGTTACCAAAACAGAAGAGGTTTTAGGTTTTAAAGCAAAAACAGATCTTGATGAAGGAATATTAAGAACTGCCGAATGGTTTAAAAACAATATATTTTAATAAACATTGGTGGCTGTAAAAAAAAAAATATTTGAAAACGTTTGGGCAATAGTTAAAAAACAATTACCTGAGATATTATTTGGGATATTATTTTTATATGTTTACTTGCCTTACTTTTTATTTACGCCTGTTCCTGTTTTAAAATGGGATTCTTATGCCTACCTGTTTATCGCAAAAGATTTATACGAAGGAAACCTTCCGCTTACAGGCTTCATCTATGATTTACCATACGGGCTTTCGCTTTTTATTTGTTTTGTTTATAAACTGGGGCTAAGTCTTGACTATGTAGTGTTATTTCAAACCTTTTTTTGTTTTTTTAGCGCTATTTTTCTTATCCGTCAAATAAAAAAACTATCCTATACATTGGGAATGGCATTCTCTATAATGCTTTTCCTGTATTTATCATTATCCGACTCCATGCTTTGGAATGTTTTGATATATTCTGAATCTCTGTTTGTAAGCTCATTATTTATTGTCGTAGGGCTAACTATTCGCCAATTTGTAAAAAAATCAAAGAGCAATATTTATTTGTTACTCCTCGGAATTTTGGTTTCGATATACATCAGGTCAAATGCTATATTCCTATTCTTCATACCCTTTATTTTTTTTATTGATTATTTTAAAGAAAAAAATAAACTTTGGCTGCATGTTGTTTTTGCTACACTTTTAATTTTACTAATCAATTCCACAACGAATTATTTTATTAAAGGTTTTTTTGCTCCAGGAGAATATAAGAGAATAGCTTATGCCATGAACGAATTTTTTCAGAGACAGCAGGCAGGCAGCATCCCTAAAGATGATTCCTTAAAAACAACTTCTACCCCATACGAAAGCGTAGTAAAAAAATATAATTATCGGACCCAGGCATGGGCTCTTTTTACCAATATTGCAAACACCGAAATGGGTAATTTTTATTATTATCGAATCCCTATAGCGTACTCGTATTTTTTACCCGATAGTATCAAGGCAAACATGATTGAAAATAAGATGGTTCAGGTTTATAAAACAACTGACGAACCGGTTGATCCTTTCGTAAGGTTTATTCATAAAAATTATAATTTTGATAAACACGCTTTTAATAATATAAAAAATATTACCAATATCGAACTGAAGCCACGCAATCCGTGGCTTTATTCTGTTCATTTGCTGCATCTGTGCCGTGCTCTTATCAGAAATTATGTATTTGTTATATTATTTTATTTCATATTCATTATTTCTGTTATTCAAACTTTTTTCCACCAAAACTCTGTAAACCATAATAGCTGGAAATTAATTTTTTTGCTTTCAGCACTTCATATTCTTTCGTTGATGTTACTTACATTTCCAGATCCAAATGATTTGGCTTATAATATGTCACTTTCGAGATATGCCATAGTTACGGAATTTATAGTATATTTAGTAATAACAATTGGAATTTATTTAATAATTCCAAGCAAATATTTTAAAAATAAAAAACTTCAATTATAAAATAATAATTTAATCCTGATCAAAATGTATAATACACATGGTACCGGGGATTTTTTAACTTCAGATTTTAAAAAAATCGGGAATAACGTTATTTTTGAAAAAGGTGTGATGGCTTTTCACCCTGAAAACATTATTTTAGGTGAAAATATTTATATCGGACACCAAACGATTTTAAAAGCATATTATAAAGGTTTAATGATTATTGGAGATGGTACATGGATTGGACAACAATGTTTTTTTCATAGTGCTGGTAATATTAGTATAGGAAAAAATGTTGGTATTGGCCCTGGAGTAAAAATAATTACTTCATACCATTCCGAGGAAGGAAAGGATAAGCCTATATTACATAGCGAACTGATTTTTAAAGAAGTGGTTATTGAAGACGATGTTGATCTTGGAGTTGGTTCTATCATACTCCCCGGGGTTACTATTGGAAAAGGAGCAATCGTTGGTGCAGGAGCAGTTGTTACTGTGAATATTCCCCCTTTTCATGTAGTTGCAGGTGTACCTGCAAAAACGTTATATGTAAGAAAATAACAAAATGAATATCCTCATAGTTACGGCAATGTTTCCGCCTATTAGAACAGGCACTTCTTTTTATTCTAATAATATTGCGCAAACTTTATACAACCAGGGTCATCATATAGTTGTTGCTACAGTCAAGAATATGGATGTTTCAACAGAAAATTATTCATTTGCGGTTTTTAGACTAAAAGCGATACATATTAATGTAAAAAACTACTTTAAACACTTAAGGTTTAGTTCTGTATATGTTTCCAATTATAAAAACTTATTAAAAATCACCAAAGACAATGATATAGATGCAATACTTTTAGTCAATCATTATCTCGATATTGCTTTTCCAGCCATTTATGTTTCAAGAAAACTAAAAAAACCGTTGTTCATATCGGTTGGAACTCAAATGCAATCATTAAATCCTTTTAAGAATAAAATATTAAGAATTCTTGACAGAATTATTTGTGGAAGATTAATATTTCCTTTTAGTAAAAATATCATATCTTGGGATGGCGAAATTGACCGCTACATAAAAGAAGTACAAAGAAAAAAAATAGCTCAAAAATCTGTAATTATTCCTTTTGGTGTAAATGGCGATATATCTCAATTTAATAATTATCATCATGATTATACAATAACTGGACAAATAATTGGTGTTGGAGCCATTATCAGCCAGCGGGATTATTTGTTCCAATTAAAGGTATTCAAGGAACTATTGAACGATTTTCCATCGTTAAAATTAAAAATTATTGGTCATATATATATCCAATCTCCTTTATATCTTGCAGACGAATTAAGAATACGAGATAAAGTTGAATTTATTGGTGAATTACCTCACGAGCAGGTTATTAATGAAATGAAAAATTCAGCAATTCACTGGATGATGCTTTCCGCCAATTATGTAGGATTAGGAACTGCAACAATTGAGGCAATGTTGCTTGGGATACCTTCCGTTTCAAACGTGCCTGAAAATCTTTTTGGGAAACCAATATTGAAGGATATGAAAAATTATATTTTTACTGATGGCTTTAATACTGAAGAAACAGTAAAAAAAATATCAATCATAATAAAAAATCAAGAATTACGCGAAAAAATAGGACAAGGAGGAAAAAAGTTTGTTCAGGAAAATATGAATTGGGATAAAGTAGCTGGTGAAATGGTAACTTTGTTTTCAAAGCATATAAAAAAATAAACACAAAATAAAAAACAGTTAACTTATCAGAACAAGGCATGATGCCAAACTGAAATAGTTTTTTTGAATAAATTGTAATTGTCATAAGTCATATATTAATTATTAAAACCAGAAACATAATTACAAATGGAATTTACAGCACATAATATTAGTTTTGGGAATGAGTCTACCATTAGTGGTAAACCATTGCTTTGCGATTCAGGGGAATGTAAAGCAGTTATAAGAACATTGAACAATTATTTTCGGGAAAGTGAAAGAAGTAATATAAAAATTGTTGATTTAGGCTGTCTCGAGGGCGGTTATAGCGTTGAATTTGCAAGAAACGGGTACAATGTTTTAGGCATAGAAGTACGTGATTTGAACATTCAAAAATGTCAATATATTTCGAATAAATTAAATTTGCCTAATTTAAAATTTGTTAAGGATGATGTCCGAAATATTGAGAAATATGGTAAGTTTGATGTGGCTTTTTGTTGTGGGTTATTATATCACCTTGATTTGCCTGTCTCATTTTTAAATATAATGGGACAACAAACTTCAACAATGTTAATTTTAAATACGCATTACTCAAGGCTACATGACTTCCGATATGATTTAAATGCAAGGAAAGTGTCAGTAATTAAATATTTTTTTAAAAAACAACTAAATATTTTATACCCTGGAATTTATACGGAAGATAAAATGAATTATAATTTATCAGGCATTATTCAAAATGAAGGCAAGCTGGGCAGATGGTTTAAAGAATATAACCCCGATGAAAGTAAGGAAAATATTGAAAATTCTTTATGGGCATCTTATGGCAATAATAAATCATTTTGGTTAGAAAAAAATGAATTACTACAAACGATAATAGAAGCTGGATTTAATACGGTTTATGAGCAATTCGATTTTTTAGAAAACTGCTCAAAAGATCAGCATATTAATAAATATGACAGGAGCTTATTCATTGGAATAAAATAATACTTTCACTTAGACATAGTATTAAATTAATAAGCATTGAATAATTAAAGGAAAGCTTTTATATGAATGATTACATTTTTGTTAAACTTACCAAAGAAAACATCAATGATCTTATTCCTGTTTACAAAAAAGCTTTTAATAAGGATGTCAGCGCAGACTATTTAATAAGAAAGAACAGCACTGATGCATTTGGATTAAGTTTTACTGGTTTTATTGCATACCATTCCATTACTAATGAAGCTGCCGCATTTTACGGCGTTTTTCCCTGTTTAGTAAAATGTAAAGATCAGATTTTTCTTGCGGCGCAATCGGGCGATACCATGACACATCCGGCACATCAGGGGAAGGGATTGTTTATAAAACTTGCGTTGATGACTTACGATTATGTAAAAAGCAATGGAGTAAAATTTGTTTTTGGCTTTCCTAATCAAAATTCGTATCCGGGGTTTGTAAAAAAACTGAATTGGCAGCACGTTGAAGATATGCATGCCTATTTGGTAAGGGTTCACTGTATTACCTGGATCCGTTTTAAAAAAACATTTCATTTGCCCGACAGCTTATTTTATAAATACAGTAAATTAATTTTATCTGCATGGAAAAAAGGGAAAGTCCCCTTTGAAAATTCAGTAGTAGATAGAGAATTTGCCGGTATATACCGAAATAATGAATTCTTTCAGTATAAAACATATGAAAAGAGCTTTGTTCTTAGCATAAACGGGAAATCAGTCTGGCTTAAAACGGATGGTAATTATCTGTTAATTGGGGATATGGAGCGGTGTTCCGAAGAAGAATTTAAAAAGGTGATAAAAAAACTAAAAACATTGGCTTTTTTACTCGGCCTTCCTTATTTGCGATATCACTGTAGTCCCGATGTGTATTTTGAGAAATTCTTTGCTGAAATTGCACTTAGATATGAAACGAGTTACCCCGTGGGCTGGTGCAATTTTAACAGTGGTTTGGAACTGAAGAATTTAAAATTTACCATGTGTGATAATGATACATTCTGAGACAAAGGTGGCTGAGCGAAGTCGAAGCCACCTTTGTACAATTCAAAATTTTGGAAATCCAGGAATTCTATGAAAGGATACATGTATATATTGCTTTGTTCGAATGGTAAATTTTATACAGGAAGTACAAATAATCTGGATAGAAGAATTGCTGAGCACCAAGAATGAAAAGGAGCAAATTTTACGAAAAAATATTTACCGGTAGAGTTAATATATTTTGAGGAATTTCAAAGAATTGATGAGGCCTATTACAGGGAAAAGCAAGTGCAGGGCTGGAGCCATAAAAAGAAGGAAGCTTTGATAATGGGCGAGTATAAAAAATTGCATGAATTTGCTGAATGCAAGAATGAGAGCCATTACAAAAGGGCGCTTCTGCTGTCCCTTCGACTTCCCCTTCAACTTCGCTCAGGGTAAAAGCTCAGGGAACAGCTCAACGCCCGGTAAGAATAACGGTGGCTGAACGAAGAAGATGGTGGCTGAGCGAAGCCGAAGCCACCGGTTCAGATATCTCTTAAAAACTTTTGCTAAAAACCCCCCGGACTATATCTTTGTATTATCTTTATAAAAGAATATGAACAACTATATAAATCAAAAAATACTTGGTTTTTTTGTAAAAACAAACGGAGTTTTTTCTAAGCCTTTGTTTTCGGGGATAGGCCATATTCTTTGTTTTCACCGGGTAAAGCCCAAAAGCTCAACAGTAAGAATAGAAAAAAATTCAGGAATGGAAGCTTCTCCTGAGTTTATTGAAAAAACAATTGAATTTTTTAAAGACCATAACTACGAATTTATCTCCCTTGATCAATTGCATACCTTATTGATTAATAAAACAAAACCTCAAAAGAAGTTTGTTGTGTTTACTTTGGATGACGGGTATTCTGATAATTATTATCATGCTTATCCCGTTTTTAAAAAACACAATATCCCTTTTACTATTTATGTTGCAACCGATTTCCCTGAACGCAAAGCAATTCTTTGGTGGTATATGTTGGAAAACCTGTTGCTTAATAAAAATCAAATGGAGTTTGTTTTCTTAAACAAAGAATATCTTTTTGATTGCAGCACAAAAGAAAAGAAAGAAGAAGTTTTCATGAAAATCCGCAGCTTGATTCTTGAGAATGAAATAAAAAAGGAAGAATTATTCAGGCTGCTTTTCCCGGATTATGAACAAAAGAAAACAGAGTTAATTGAACAGAATGCTTTGAGCTGGAAACAAATCATTGAGTTAAGCATCGATGAACTGGTTACCATCGGTGCGCATACTGTTAGTCACCAGCCGTTGAGCATACTTGATGAATCTGAAGCCAGAAAAGAGATCGAAAAGTCCAAAAAACTGATTGAAGAAAAAATCAATAAACCGGTAAATCATTTTGCATACCCTTACGGTGGATTTGATACTTGCGGTGAGCGTGAGTTCTTATTAGTCAAACAGGCGGGATATAAAACAGCAACCACAATACGCCAGGGAAATATTTTCTCCGGATATAAAGATTTTACTGAAAGATTGCCGCGAATTCCATTAGGAGAGAATACCGATATTGAAAAATTTATAAATATTACAAACGGAATTCATCACTTTGGAAATAATTATTTTAATAGAATTATTTTAAAATGACAATGCTTTCAAACATAGATATTTCAATTATAATTGTAAATTACAAGACGCCGCAATTATTATACAATTGTATCAGATCAATTGAAAAAAACAAGTCGGGTTTAAATATTGAAATTATTGTAGTTGACAACAACTCAAATGATGAATCGGAAAGCCTTATAAAAACAAATTTTCTAGAAGTTCTTTGGATAAATATGGGTTATAATTCCGGATTTTCCAGAGCAAATAATGCTGGTATACAGAAGGCTAAAGGAGCATATATTCTGCTTTTAAATTCAGATACTGTTATCATTGATGATTGTTTGCAAAAATCCTTGGGATATTATAAAAAACTTGAAAAAGACCAATCAAATCCTGGCTTGTTAGGTTGCAAAATGAAGGATTTGAATGAAAATATTTTATTCAACTCAAATATTTCTTTTCCGGGGATTAAAAAAATATGGAATGCAAATCCATTGAAAATAGTTGTAGGCAGAAAAAAACAAAAAACACCTGAACAGATTGCTGAAGAAAAACGAAAACTTCATTTAACAAACCATCAAAGTGCGTGGTTGGGAGTTGCTTTTGCTTTGTTTAATCGAAAACTTATTGACAAGGATCATTTGTGCATGGATGAGGACTTTTTTATGTACAGTGAAGATGTGGAATGGTGTTATCGGATTGCTAAAAAAGGCTATCATCATTTTTTTTATTCCGAAGCTGAGATTTATCATATAAATTGTGGAAGTTCTGGTATCAGCGAATGGAAAACAGCTCAGGTATTTATCTCCGAATGGCTATATATATATAAGACCAGAGGTTTTTTATATTATTTAGTCTATCTTGCGTTATTTAAATTCCAACTTTTCGTTGATGATATTTTATATTTAAGATCGCTTAGGCACAATAAAATTAGTGATGATGACTTTATATCTTTAGATCAAAGAAAACTAATAGGTGCATTATTAAAGCAATACGGTTTAGCAATAACAAAGAAATATAAAACAAAACCGATATCGGGTAAAGAATTTTTGAAATATCATGTTTAAAAAAATAAGAGAAAAAAGATATATTGAAAGATATGTAAAAAAAGACCTGTCGGTTTTATTTTCTGATATCGAACAAATCAGGGGAAAAAGCGATATCATGGCCATTTGCCCGTCTCCTACTGGTAATAACTGGTTAGGAATAAATTTGGCTACCAAACAATTATTTGACAATAGTGTTTTTGAGATTCCGCAATATTTTTCCCGCAATATTTATTCAGTAAAGGAATTAAAACTGCTTGTTCAAAAGATTAATGCATTTGATTTTAAATTAGTTGTTTTAAGTGGGTTCCCTTATTACCCTTACCATTTTTCATTTCTTGTAAATAATATTAAAACACCAAAAGCTATAATTTTTCATGGTTCCCTTTCTGGAATGAAAGAAAATTATGATCCAATTGGAAAAATTTTTGATTTATATAAATCAGGTCAGATTCAAAAAATTGCTTTTATTAAAAAGGGGTTGAAAGAATATTTTGAAGAATTACTGGCAATCAAAAGTTATCATTTAATAAATAAAACAAATATTTCAGAAAACTTCCCGAAGCATACAGTTATAAATGGGATAAATATTGGTGTGTTCGGGAATAATACTTTTAATAAAAATCTGATAAACCAGGTTGCTGGTGGATTATTAATACCTGATTCAAAAGTTCATATTATTTCTGATTGTGAAACTTCTTTCTTAGATAATCCCGATAGAATAATAAAATACGAAAAACTTGAAAGAAAAAGTTTTCTCGGATTAATGGGCTCGATGTCTGTCAACAGCCACATATCATTCAGTGAATCGTGGGGGCAAATTGTTACAGAAAGTTTGGCTCTTGGCGTACCCTGTCTGACAAGCAACAACAATGGCATATTTGATTATGATAATTATCTTGCCGAAAAATTAATTGTCAACCAATACGATAATCCGTTTGCCATTGCTGATCAATTAAAAAAGGTTCTCGAAAATTGCGAAGAATTAGGCAAACAAGGTCTTGCGTATATTAAAAAGTTGAATAACATTGCTGATGAAAAACTAAAGATCTTTTTAACAGAATAATTACAAATTGTGCCTTAACTGTAAACTCAGTTTCAAATATAGAAAGCCTTTCATTTGATCAATTAATTAAAAAAAACAGTATGAATAAATGGCGCTTTTTAGCTTCAAAAATATTTAGATTTTTTTATCCTATTGACAATGTTACAATGTATAAAAGGATGGGGGTGAAAATAGGAAAGAATTGTAAAATCATGAATAATGTTACGATCGATTACAGCCATTATTGGCTTATAAAAATTGGAAACAATGTAACACTTGCCCCTAATGTTCATGTTTTGGCTCATGATTCCAGCACCAAAAATGATTTGAATTATACTAAAATTGGATTAGTTAAGATACAGGATAATGTTTTTGTTGGTGCAGGCAGTATTATTATGCCTGGGGTAACCTTAGGTGAAAATTCTGTTATTGGAGCTGGAAGCATTGTTGTAAAAGACATTCCGGGAAATTCTGTTGCCATCGGTAACCCATGTAAGGTAATTTCCAGTTGTAAAGAATATTTATCAAGACAAAAAGCTTTGATGAACAAAGAAAATTGCTTTGACAAGAATTTTACTATACAAGGAAATATTTCTGAAGAAAAAAAGGAAAAAATGATTAAGGTACTTGAAAAACATAGATTTGGATTTGTTGAATAGGATTAAAGAATATTGTTTTGCTTTTGTTGAAAACGGAGTATTAAACACGCTGAATAAATTTTAATTATATGAAATATTTATTTAAAAACATTGAAGCTTGTTCGTTTTGCGATTCAACAAATTTTAAAATACTTGGAAAAAGGTTAAACAATCCACAAGGTAAAAGCCCCAAAAAAAAAATTGGTATAACCACAACAATAGTTAAATGTGCAAATTGTGGATTAATTTTTCCGAATCCTTTGCCCGTTCCTGACAATTTACAGGATCATTACGGCATTCCTCCCGAAAATTACTGGAAGCCCGAATATTTTAGTATCCCTGAAAACTATAGAAGCGACCTGATTGCCTGGATGAATACTATTCAAAAAACAGAACCCAAATCAAAAATATTGGATATTGGTGCCGGTTTGGGAAAAGGCATGATTACTTTTAACAGGCATGGGTATGATGCATATGGAATTGAGCCATCACTTCCTTTTTATGAAAGAGCTGTTGAAAAAATGGGTATAGATCCAAATAAATTAAAACTGGCTTCGGTTGAAGATTGTGAATTTGAAGAAAACATGTTTGATGTTATATTTTTTACTGCTGTTTTGGAGCATTTATACGAACCATCCGAAATTATTAATAAAATTATGAAATGGTTAAAACCCGGCGGTTTGGTGTTTATTGAAGTGCCAAGCTCGAACTGGCTCGTAAATAAATTAATTAACATTTATTACAGGTTACATGGAAGTGATTATGTGTCAAATCTGAGCCCCATGCATTCTCCGTATCATTTATATGAATTTTCAAAAAAATCATTTGAATTACACTCCATTAGAAATAATTATGAAATTGCTGATTACAGATATTTCGTTTGCCAAACATTTTTGCCAAAAGTATTTGATCCGATTTTAAAAAGCTATATGAAAAAAACAAATACAGGGATGGAATTGGCAATATGGTTAAGGAAACATTAATTCAGTATGTAATATTCAAGCTATCTGTAACCAGGGAATTAGAAATATAAATTAAAAATGCTTAAAATTCTTCACATAATCCCATCATTACGTAAGGGCGGAGCAGAAAGGCTAGTGCTGAATATCTGCAGCGAATTGCAAAACCGCAATGGTGTAAAAGTAAAACTTTTAGTGCTACATCCCGAAAACGAATATGAATTTCTTTCAAAAAACGTTGATGTTGAATTTTGTAATTCTACTGTTGTACCTTCAATAAGTGGAAGAAGTAGTGTTGATATTTCAGATTTTGAAAAAATAATTGAAGATTTTAAACCCGACATTATTCATTCTCATTTATTCGAATCTGAAATTGTTTCCCACTGGCATATTTATAAAGATGTAAAATACATCACCCATTGCCATAGTAATATGAAACAATTCCGGAGATTCAATTATAAAACAATATTAAATAAAAAATTACTAACTAATTATTACGAAAAAAAAAGATTAATAATACAATATAAAAAATGTGATAATATATTTATCGCTATTTCAAAAGATACGGAAAATTACATTAAAAAATCGCTACCCAGGCAACTTAAAAAAAATGTTCTTTTACTGAACAATGCAATAAATTATGATAAATTTAAATACACAAAAGAAGATGTTTATTTTTCAGGTATTCGTATAATCAATCTTATAACCATAGGGAGTTTAATTGAGCTGAAAAATCATCTTTTCCTGGTAGATGTAATGAATATCCTGAATAAAAAGGGAATTGGAAAATATAATCTCACCATAATAGGAGAAGGCCCAATGAGATCTGCTATTGAAAATAAAATTATCGAACAGCAGATTCAGAGTAAGGTCAGCTTGAAAGGTTTAATAAACAATGTTGAAGATTATTTAAAAAAAGCAGATTTATATATTTATTCGTGTACCAAAGAAGGGTTTGGATTAACTTTGATAGAGGCAATGGCTGCAGGATTACCTGTAATTTGTTTAGACGGAAAAGGGAACCGCGATATTATTGAACAGGGTAATAACGGGTTTATGATATTTGAGCAAAATCCGGAATTGTTTGCGCAGAAAATTATTGAAGTAATGGAAAATAGGCAGCTATATTTCGAAATGAGCAGATATGCAAGTGAGTTCGCAAAAAAATACAACATCAGGGCGTATGTGGATAAATTGTTAGATATTTATCGTAATGAAGATTTATAAGATTAGAGATTCAATAACTATAATATGAGCGCGATAGAATTTATTAAGGTTAATATGTTTAATTTATTTTTAACAGTATTGTTTTATATTTTGGCATGATTCTGAGAATATATAGGGTCGCACACATGCAACTTTGATAAAACGCACTAAAAAAAGATAAGTTCAAGAAATGAATAAAGTTCACTTCCCGGGTTTGAATGGTTTACGTTTTATTGCAGCTCTCTCTGTAATTATTGGTCATGTTGAATTGATCAAATCCGAATATGGTATTTTCAATTTTAAAAAAACCATCCCTTTTTTTAATAATACTTCCGGGCATTTGGGTGTTATTCTTTTTTTTGTTTTAAGCGGGTTTCTTATAACATATTTATTGCTGGTAGAAAAAGGCAAATACGGAAAAGTTTCTGTTAAAAAATTTTACACCCGCCGTATACTGCGTATCTGGCCACTTTACTTCCTGATTTTACTGATAGTTTTTTTATTGTTTCCGCTGATATCAAAAGATCCTGGCAGTTATGCTTTTTTTAATTCCAACAATATTATCCCTTCCCTTATTTTATATGTGTTCTTTTTGCCAAATTTAGCATACCAGCTGGGCATTTGGGCGCCTATGGGCGCGCACCTTTGGTCTATCGGGGTGGAGGAACAATTTTACCTCATTTGGCCATTTATGGTTAATTATGTCAGAAAAAAAATTCTGTTAATCCTGATTCTTATTTTTACCGGGGTTTCATTACTTCCGCATTTCATCGATTTTATTACTAATCATTTCATATTCAGTTCCAGGGTCGTTTTTTTCTTAAAACAATTTTCGCTTTTTTTCATAATTGCAAAATTCAATTCTATGGCTATGGGTGGAATCATGGCATGGCTGTTTTATTCAAAAAAAGTGTCTGTTTTAAAAAGAATATATAATCGAGTAGTTGAAGTCATTGTATTTGTTTTAACATTTTCATTATGGGTATTTGGTTTTATGCCTGCCTATTTTGGAGATGAATTATACACCATTCTTTTCGGTGTTATTATTCTTAATATTGCTACCAATCCAAGGCCATTCATTTGTCTTGAAAATCGATTTTTCGATTATCTCGGAAAAATCTCTTACGGATTATACATGTATCACTGGCTGTCAATTGTACTTTTAGTATATCTGTTCCGAAATGTGCTACCTGTAATTGAGTTGCCGGGGAATACACTTTGGTATAATATCATGATGTACCCCACGGCAATTGCATTAACCATAGGATTATCGGCTTTATCGTTTGAATTGTATGAAAAGTGGTTTTTGAATCTAAAAAAACGTTTTACCAAAATCAGCAGTGGGTAGTTTGTAGAAATGTTTTGAAATGATTACTTAATTAATAAAATCTTAATGCATATATAGATTGTAATGTTATTAAAAATAGTATGTTTAACAAAACACACGAAAGCGTTATTTTAACAGTAGAATTATTTTTATGAACATTTTATATCTCGGCTCACCAGAAAGCGTTCATGACCTCAAATGGATAAGTTATTTTAGTGCTAACGCGGAGAATCATGTGTTCCTTTTAACAGAGGACCTTTCCCTGAAAAATCTTTCTTCAGATATTAGCTCATTTTTAAAAGAAAACAATATAACACTTCTTGGAGCTATTAAACCTTACTCGTTATTAAAGCCCTTTAGTTTCATAAAATCTGCATTGAAATTAAGAAAAATTTGCAAAAAAAACAGTATAGATATCGTTCATGCCTTAAATGCTACACCCTTTGCTATGTGGGCATATTTTACAGGTAAAAAATATATAATTACTACTCGCGGATCTGATGTATTGAATGTTTTGCCCGGTTTAAGAAATCCAGAAATAAGGAAATTTTATTTACTCATATTATATCTCATTTTTAAAAAAGCTTTTAAAAATGCCACAGTTATTACTTCTACTTCTTGTCAGCAAGTTGCAAAAATACAAGAGATGTTTAATCTTGCCAAAGTTGAGGTTGTCAGAACAGGTGTTGATGTTGATAGTATCAGCCGTGAAATTGATAAAACTAATTTACCGCTACAATTACAAAATTGCGATTACATCAACTCACCCCGATGGATAGGTGCTCTGTATAATTCAAAAATACAGGCACAGGCTATTTTGATGCTTGACGATTCCATACATAAAAAATATACATTCGTTTTTTATACCAATTTACGTACTCAGACTAATTATTTGAGGGAATTTGAGGAGATTTTACAAACAAATGAACAAATAAAGTATATAATATTTAATAAGTTGCCACAACAAAACGCTCTACCGTGTATTAAATTTGCAGCTTTAAATATTATGATACCCGAAAGGGATGGCACGCCAAATTCCGCTCTTGAAGCAATGGCTTCGCGATGCCCGCTGATAGTTGGAAATTTTGCTTATGATGAAGATCTTTTTACCGAAACATGTATCAGATTACACGAACACACGCCTGAAGCATTGGCAAGGATGATAACTGAAGTGCTAACTAATTACCCCGCCAGTTTAATAGAAAATGCTTTTAATCGAGTTTCTGAATTTGGAAACCGCCCGATAGAAATGAATAAAATTAATATACTTTACAAAAAAATTATAAATATATAGTTAAATGCAGAATCACAGTTATTTAATAGATTAATAATTCGTAAAACTTACAGAAATTAGTGTATTGCTGTTCGCAGAAGTTTATTTTTTGTAAAAATGTATCAATAAATTCTGGAAACTATTTATGGTTGAAAAATCTGCTTTAATATTATAGTTAAATCCATTTAATTCAAATTTTTGCAAAAACGATGATAATATTGATTTATCTTCATTCATATTATGGTGATACTCTAAAATATACTCTTTTGCTTTATTAATAGATGCTGATTCAAATAAATCACTTATAATATATAGCTCAGCACCCTCAACATCCATTTTAATTAGGTCAACAGTTTCAATATTTTTCAAATAATAAGATAATTTTTGAGTCTTTATTTTCAATTCATTAACCCCACCTCTTTCTTTTTTTATAGACCCTACAAGATCTCCATTATCTCCAAAATAAAACGATATTTCTGTTTCTTTGTCAAATAAGGCTATATTATGCACTTCAACATTGAGTATATTGTTAATCTTCATGTTATAACTCAATAATTTAAAGGCATGAGGGTTGGCTTCGAATGCTATAATTTTTGAATCAGGAAACGACTTTTTAAAATACAAAACAGACATTCCAATATTGGCTCCACAGTCTATTATTAAAGGTTCTTTGGTCTGGGGTTGAAAATAATACTCATTTGAAATAAATACTTCATTAAATAAATAGTCTATAGTTGAATAATTGTAACCAAAAATTTTGTAATTGATAAATGATTCACTTACTACGGCATTTTTTTTCTTAAATAGTTTACTTTTTATTTGAATACGGGTCAAGGAAAAAAATATTGAAACTTTTTCAATAAAGGTTCCATTATATTGTTTTGAATTTCTTAGATTATATATTAGTTTTCTTATCATATTTCTGTTTTGAATTTATGCCAACTTACTATTTTGTATATTAATCTACAATAAAACAACAAATATAATAACAGCAGATATGCTTTCTGTTTTTTGTTTAGTACAAATTATAAGGACATAACGTTGCGGGCCTATAGCAATCATTCCCTTTTTAGAAATTGTAAAGAGTTTTATTCCTTGCTGCTTTACAGTTTTAAAATTTCTTCGATAAATTTTATATAATTTTTCTTAGCATTATATTCACCATCCCATTTTTCAAAGGCATTTTCTCTCAAACGAAGTGTTTCTTTAATCGGTAAATGATAATAACTTTTTATAGCATCAGCTAGGTCATTTGGAGAAGGGTTTTCAGGGAGTAAAAAACCATTATACCCATGATTAACAATTTCCGGAATGCCACCTACAGCAGTAGCAATTACAGGAATGCCAAAAGACATTGCTTCCATTATAGTAACCGGGATACCTTCGGATTTACTTACATTAATAAAAAGATCCACCTGATTTTTTTCATAAAAAGTCATGATGTCATCATTGGTAGTTTGCCCCTTAAACTCAAATTTCAAGTTGTTCATGGGTTTTAGCTTATTTGACCGATCAATTAAACTTTCTTTTAATATGCCATCACCAAAATGAAACCATGTAATTGGAATCTCATGGATTAACATCAAGGCATCAATTATTAAATCGATTCTTTTAACAGGAATTAAATAAGAACAACTGACAATCAAAAACGAATTCGAAATTTCAAAAGGTTTATTCTTTTTATATTTGTTGTAGGTTCCTAGTTTGGAAACAAAAATAGTATTATGTTGAAATTTTAATTCGTTTTTTAAATAATCTACTCCATTCTGCGCAATACAATAAACTGCATCAAGTTGATCAAAAATAAATTTTCTTAATGGTAAATATTTGTGAGTAGAAGCATAAAAATAAATATCCCATCGGTGATTACGTGCAAATGCTTTTATCTGAGGGTTTTTCTTTTTTAAAAAAGCACAAGCAATGGCCTCGTAATCAGACCAATAAGAATAACAATAAATGGTTGTTGCTTGTGAGTATTTTTTTAGAATTTTTTGAGTATATTTACATAATAGATAACCTTTAATTAAATCAATATAAAGAATTTTTAATTTGTTAAAATTAAATTTTATGGTGAGATTTTTTTTTGCAAATATTATTTCTTGCCAAAAAATTTTCATGAAAAAAAACGGGATACCTTTTAATTTTTGATAAAAAGTCAGATTTTCGTTAAAAACAAAAACGTCTGTATTTTTTGGAATATACCTGACAATATCCTTGTTTTTATCTACTGCGCATATATCCAATATTTTATCAAAATAATTTTCAAGAACCCGGATCTCGTTTTCGACAAAAACTTCTCCATTCGTATTTGGATAACTAGTTGTAAAAAGGATTAAAATTTTTTCCATTCTTTACTATTTACACTATTCGGAAATTAAAAAAAGAGTAATTTCGAAAACAAATATAACCTTTTAAAACAATGTGAAAATGATAAACATAATATGTCAATTTATTTTGATAAAGAATAATTTACACTATTTTTTATGTTATATATGTTACTAAAAGAAGTTTATTGATGTTATTCTTAACTAGAAAAAAATAATGAGGATTAAAATAAAAGATTGGTTAAAAAAAAAGGTAGATTCCTTTTTTTGGGTTTACTCTGAAAAACTTAAAAACGAACAACTGGTAAAAATTGAAATCAAACCTTTTCAGGATTTGGTTTGCAAATTCCAGGAATTGGAAGTGAATAAATGTTACATAGTTGATAACAATAAATGGACACATAAAGAAGAAGTGATCAAAATCATGGAACCATGTATAGTTGAACCAGTATATGCAAATGTACTTTTTAACTTTAATCATATTTATAATAATTCTGTCTTTTATACTGCACTAACCCCATCTGTTCCAAAATATATTAAAGCACGATTTAAATCGGATTTTATAAATCTTGACGAATCAATAATTTTTGATGGGGATAGTGGTACAAATTATTTTCATTTTTTTACAGATGTACTTCCAAAATTATGGATGTTGGATAAATATGGGATTAACAAAAATATTCCTTTGTTGATTGGCGAAAAGACGTATAATACAAAATACTTCCAGTATATGTTAAAAAACACCGAAATTTCGTCATTCAATTGGTTCGTAATGAAAAAGTATGTTAGAACTAATATAACGTATCATTTAAGACCATTATCCTATAATTTCGATTATTTACTTAAGACTAAAAAAACATTAATAAATAATTTAGTAAAGAAACAATTTCCTGAAAATATTTTTTTAAACAGATCTTTGAAATCAGGTCGTTATATTGAAAATTTTACAGAAATTAAAGATATTCTAGAAAAATATGATTTCACGGTTTTCGATACAAATGAAATGGCTTTAAATGATCAAATAGCGCTTTTTTATGGAGTAAAAAAACTAATCTCAATACACGGTGCTGGAGATACAAATATTATTTTTTCAGAACCGGGTTTAAAGTTTTTAGAAATTAATCCGCAAAACAGAATCTCCTGTCAGTATTATTGGCTTTCAAGTGTATTGAATTTTGATTACAATATAATTCTTGGTGGCAATTTACCTTATATACGATCTTATCCCGAAAAAGGTTTTTATCTTGATCCGGTAAAACTGGAAAGTTATATTACAAATTGGATACTGAAATAATTTCTTTATAAAGCATTTATTAAATTTTTTATAATGAATATTTAGAGAATGAAAAAAATAATAAATATCGTAGGTGCCCGTCCGAATTTTATGAAGATAGCACCTCTAATGGAGTCGTTTAATAATTCGAAAGAAATTTCACCGGTTCTTTTACATACAGGGCAACATTACGACAATAAAATGTCGGAATTGTTTTTTGAAGAATTAAAAATCCCGAAGCCAGATATTTATCTGAATATTGGTTCCGATACCCAAGCTAAACAGGTTGCACGCATCATGATATCATTTGAGGATGTTTGCCTTGCCGAAAAACCTGATGCAATCCTAGTTGCAGGAGATGTTAATTCCACCTTGGCATGTGCGTTGGTTGCTTCAAAATTGAATATAAAAGTTATCCACCTTGAGGCAGGCCTTAGAAGCTATGACCGTGTTATGCCGGAAGAAATTAACCGTGTGATTACGGATGCTTTATCCGATATTTTACTTACTCCTTCTGCTGATGCAAATGAAAATTTAAAAAGAGAAGGCATTTCAGATAACAAAATTCACCTCGTCGGCAATATCATGATAGATACACTTTTAAAATTCTTACCTCAGGCGGGGAAATCTGATATTCTTGAAAAATTAAACCTTAAGCAGCAGCAATATATGCTAGTAACACTTCATCGGCCAAGCAATGTAGATGAATTTAACTCGATTGAAAGAATTTTGAAAACCTTAAACCAATTGAGTGAAAAAATAAATATTGTTTTCCCCATTCATCCCCGAACGCTAAAAAATATCAGCAGTTATAAACTAGAACAGTACTTGAAAAATATTACCACTACAGAACCTTTAGGCTATTTTGACTTTCAAAAACTAATGCTTGATTCAAAGTTGGTGGTAACCGATTCCGGTGGTATACAGGAAGAAACCACGGTTTTAAAGATCCCTTGCATTACATTAAGAGAAAACACCGAGAGGCCTATTACTATTACGCAAGGAACAAACGAACTCATCGGAATGGATATGGAAAAATTAGTATTTTTTTCCGAAAAAGCAATTCACAACAATTGGAAACAAAGCAAAATTCCTGAATTATGGGATGGTAATACCGCACAACGTGTTACAGAAGTTATCGTTAAAATTTAGCGGATTAAAATGAAAAAAGTTCTGATTTTAGCTTATTATTATCCTCCTTGCAATATGCCAGGTGCCAATAGGCCCTATGGTTGGGCAAAATATTTATCAGAAAATGATTATTACCCTATTGTTATTACCCGAAGTTGGAATATTGAAATAAAAAATCCCGCGGATATATTGCGTAATTCCGGTAACGAAGTTGTTCACGAAATACATGATACCCATGAAGTTTATTTTTTGCCCTATAAGCAAAATTTTAGAGATAAATTATATACAAAACACGGGGAAAAAAAATATTCAGTCATCAGGAAATTAATGACTTTTTATGAGCTGTTATTTCAAAATTATTTTAATACAGTTATTTCGTATAAAAATTTATATTATTTCACATCCGATTTTCTGAAAAAAAACCCGGATATTAGTCTTCTTATTACAACTGGCGCCCCATATGTGCTATTCAAATTCGCATATCTGTTAAAAAAGAAACACAAAATAAGTTGGATTGCTGATTATAGGGATGATTGGAATACCAGCGAATTTAGTTTCAAATTAAACAGGACAAACTTTCTTTTACAAAAAATCGAGGCAAGGAGTGAACGAAAATGGGTAGGAAGTGCGGTGTTTCATACGGCGGTTTCACCTTACTCCGTTGAGAAAAATTCGAAATATTTAAATAAAAAAGGGTTTACAATTCATAATGGATATATGCCCGAAGATTTTTATTCAAAAGAAAAAACGGATAGTTATAATAAATTTACAATTTCGTTTATTGGAACATTATATCCTACGCAAAACATTGAATTGTTTCTAAATGCTTTTAAGGAATTTATAAACCAGAATCTTGAAAAAAACGATATACTTCTATTGTTTCCGGGCTTGGCATACGATATAGGGGAAAGCAAAAGAGTAATGGACTGTTTAAAAGGGTACGAGAAATTTTATTTAATAACAGAACGCGTCCCAAAAAGTGAAATTATTCAGATTGAATTGAAAACAGATGCCTTTCTTTATTGTGCGCATGACGTAAAAGGAGTAATAGGCAGCAAAATATATGAATACGTTGGCTTAGGTAAACCTGTTATTTTCTGCCCTTCTGATAAAGATACCATTGAAGATATTTTTAAAAAATCAGGAGTAGGTTATATATGTAATTTTGAAGTAGAAGTTCTGAAATCCCTAAAGGAACTTTATCATAATTATTTAAGAAATGATAAAAAGATTGTAATTACCACAAATAAACAAATAATTGATTATTACTCCCGGCAAAGCCAGACAAAAGAATTGGCGAATGTTTTAGATAAAGTGATTGAACAAAATAACTTAATCGACGATAAAATCACTACGTTCAGGTCAGATGCATTTCAGTTGCTGAATAATATTGGATATAATAATCTTGTAACCAAAATTAAACATAGCAGTAATCGGGTAAGTGTATTATGTTTTCATGGAGTATCCCCGCATAAAAACTTTTCGTATCCCCCCATTCATCCAAGGCAGTTTGAAAAAATTATTTACTATTTATCTAAAACTTTTCATATTACTACGTTTGAAGAGATCAAGCATATAAAAAAAACTACTAAGCCTATATGTGCTCTGACATTCGACGATGGGTATAAAGATTTTATTGAATATGCACTTCCTGTTTTAGCTAAATATCATCTTCCTGCTGTCCAAAATATTGTTGTAGATAGTGCTGAAACCGGCAAGCCTTTTTGGACACAGCGCCTTAATAATATTACTAATTTTTTACATGAGAAAAAATCTGATTTTTTATATACATTCAAGGGTGAATCATTTCTATATACTAACAATAGCTTCAATAGTTTTTATATGAAGCTTTTTTCATTTTTATTAGAAAGCCATTCTGATATAAAAAACTATATTTTAACAGAAATAGAAGATATGTTTTTTGATAAAAATTATTATAAAATTGAAATGATGTCCTGGAACGACATTAAACAATGTACAGACAATAATATTTCGATAGGTTCTCATTCCATGACGCATGACACGCTATCCACGATTAATAATGATGAATTGCTTATTAATGAAATAGTACGATCTAAGAATATTATTACGGATAAAATCAACAGGTCGGTAACGTCTTTTGCATTTCCAAACGGGTACTACAACGAAAAGGTATTGGAAATTGCCGAAAAAAATTACGATTATTTACTATGCACAAATGAAAAAACAGTAAAACGATCTGTTTTTAATAGCACCCCGGTAATTATTCCACGTATTTCCGTTGATAAGCAAAGTTATTGCGAAAATATTGCAAAAATTAATAATTTTCATACGATTTTTAAAAAAAATGAAAGATAATAATACAATTTACAATAAAGATCATGTGGTAAAGGAATATCAAGGATTTGATTTTCTTTTCCCTCCTGAAAATGAAATATTGAATTTTTACACTAATAATTCTTATAATAAAAGTATGCTCGACATTGGAGTTGGTGCCGGCAGAACCACAAAGTATTTTGCTCCGCTTTTTGAAAATTATTGCGGCATTGATTATGCTGAAAGTATGATTGACGCTTGTAAAAAAAGATTTTCTGAAGCCGCGTTTCAGTTCAAAGTAGCCGATGCCCGTTTTCTTAATGAGTTTGTTGAAAGTTCGTTCGATTTTGTTCTATTTAGTTTTAATGGGATTGATTGTGTTTCAGTAACTGATAGGATTCTGGTTCTTAATGAAATATTGCGGGTATTGAAACCGAATGGCCTTTATGCGTTTTCCATACATAATAGTTACAATATTCCGGATTTGTATTCCCTTCAAATTCCCAAAAATCCTTTAAGTTGGATAAAGGAGTTTAAAAGGAAAAGAGGAGTAAATAAGTTGAACTCTTCTATAGAACAATTATTAAAGAAGGATTTTACAGAGGTTATTGATGGAGACCTCGATTTTAAGGCGAGTTATGTTTATGCAAAACCTGAAGCCCAGATAAAACAATTGGAATCGGTCGGTTTTAAAGTAAAAAATATTTTGTCAATGAAGGGAAAGCAAATAGAAATTAAATCTACCAAGTGGGAAAAAATCCGAGACCCTTGGTTGTATTTTTTATGCGAAAAAAAGAAATAAATTATTTTGCAAATCATTTGTTGAAAGATGCCATAGGGATTAAGTAAAATAGTTTTTTATTGTAAACATTTGATTAGAATTTAATATGATTTGGTAGGTTATAAAAAGCACAATCCTTCTGATAGATTTCAATGACAGCAGGCCTCTTTGAAAGGAAAAAAAATTAAATGATAAAATGTTACAATACAGTGTTAACGAAAAATTATCCGGACAACAAAAAGATGATGTGATTTCTTTATTAAACGAAAATGCATCCTCACTTTTGCAGCATCCCGACTGGGTCGATATTACCCAACCAGGCAGAAAAAAATTATACATTTCTGCCTACAACAACGAAAAAGTATTAACGTGTTATGCTTTAGTTTCGGTAAAATGGTGGCATGGAGTAATCTGGTTTGGCCCAGTTTGTTCAAATCCTGAATACCTTGCGGAATTTATATTAAAAGCTGCAGAACTTTCTCGAAAATCGGGTATCGGTTTGCTTAGTGTGGTTGATTTATATTCAGATAAAATTCGAAATAGTATTTTTGAGAAGGTTCAAAAAGAATATTGCATTACCCTTAAGAATTGCGTTAACACATGGGCAACTATAAAGATAGATCTCTGGCAAAAAGAGGAAGAATTGTTTTCAAGCTTTTCTGATAACCACAAAAGGGCAATTAGAAAAGCAACGAAATTAGGATTCACTGTTCGTCAGATCAATAATGATACAGAAATTATTTTATTTTCAAAAATTTATAGTGAGATGTATCAAAAAAGAAAAATTATAATGTCCATAAGAGATCCGACAAAGATGTTTAATGAAATATTAAACTTTTTTAATAAAACATCGAAGGGTTCAATATGGGGTGTTTATGATAATGATATTTTGATTGGAGGAATAGTCATCGGGTATCATGGAAAAACTGCTTTTTATCATTATGGTGCATCAAATAAGGATCTTTATAAAAAACCGGTAATGCATATTTTATTTTATGAAGCGATGAAAGCGATGAAAGGTAAAGGTTTTATTTACTTTGATTTGGGAGGGTATGCCTTATCTACCGATACCGATATGCAGTTATCAAACATAAACCGTTTTAAGTCTGGCTTTGGAGGGAGGGTAATTTATGATGGCGATCCTATCAATCTTATTTTATCAAGGCCAAAATATTATCTCATTATTTATTTGAAATCAAGCGTGCGAAAATTACTGACATATGTTAGAATTTTATTTTAAGAATTCAAAGATGTATATTCTTTAGATTAAATCATTCTCTATATATTATCTTACGATGCGGCCCCTCCCAATCAATGACGCCGTCCCGTCCCGATGAAATCGTGGGAGGCAAAATGGCTACAAATGACCAAGAATGACCAAGAATTACTCTTTTGGCGTGTCTCTTTTTTCTTTATAAACCTTATACTTATCTAACATTATAAATACACTGGCAACAAAAAAAGGCATTGCAGGAATTTTGTATCGTACCAAAGCACCAAAATTCGCAGAAGCCATTCCTACAGCAAACATAAAAAGTACCGTAAAAAGAACTGAAAATATCAAAATAGGATCAGAAAAAATAAATTGAAAGAAACGCGCAATTTTCAATTTTACCAAAAGATACAAGGTTAGTATCAAAAGTATAAAATTTTCCAAACCGGATATAAGCATTACAGGGTTTCTGGCTTCCCATAAAAATGGCCGGTACATGCCGGCTATAATTGCCATTGGGGCTACTCTTAACATACCACTTACTGTTCCGTCAATTTTTCCGATATTATACGAGTTGTATCCATATTGTTCTGATCTCAGTAAATCTTCCTGAATAATCTGTGCTTTTTTTAGTGACTTGTCAAGATCACTATAAGCACCTAATTGTCCTTTTAAGGAAGAAAGAACAATTAATATAATTCCAAAACCAATTGTAATCATAAATGGCAACATAAAAGCAGCCAGAACTTTGTTTTTGATACTTTTAATCCTGTCAAAAGAGAGCCAGATAATAGTGCCAGGAAATAAGGCGGCAAATATATAGGGTTTGATTGCAATAATGATTAATGCATTAATAATCCCTAAGAATATATTTAAAGGTATTTTTTGTTTTTTATAAAAGACCATGTAAATATTAAATACAAACCAGGCAGAAGCTGCAAAAGTATAAGTGTCTTTCATTACTCCTGAACCCCAGAAAATAACCGAAGGAACAAAAAGAACAGCAATAGCCATCCGTTTTGCCAGATGAGGATAGAAGTCGGTGAAAAAGATGAATAGTTTCCAGACACCGATGTATGAAAAAGTTGCAGCCAATATAGTAGTTGGCATAAATGCCCTTAACCCGATTGTGTTTATCAGACTCGATATTGTAATTACAAATCGGGTATTACTGTCCTTCCACATGAAGTAGGGCGGCCATTTTGTGCTCATATCAAAAAACCCCCAGGATTTACTAAAATCTACTTGTTCAAAAAAAACGGACATATACTTCACTGGGTGTTCAAACATAAGGTTCGACATAGTTGTACTGCCTTTTAAATAATCAACAGTATCACCGTATCCGTAATATTCAGTAAATATCAGCAAAAAGGCCATTGCTGAAAATAATTTAACAGCCAAACCGATTAAATAATATTTATAAACGGGATTGCTATCAATTTTTCTTCGCTGCACAATAAATCCCATGAGCAATATCACCATAAGCAGAAATGGTGTGTAAATATAATCAACACCTGTGTAGGAAATCCAATCAACCTCGTATGATAATATTATTGCAAGCATTTAGTTAGTATATGGTAAAATTACTCAACTTGTAGTTTGTTTTTTTCTGTTAAGTAAAACAAAAATACTGAAACCATTTGAAATAGCAATTTCACTATTTTACCAATTCAATCATCCCTGTTCTATACAAACTGTAAACGACTTTAAATGAAATGAAAAATTGACAACTAATAGCAGTGTAATGAAACTTGTCTATAGCATTTGGTAGATTGGCATTAGTGCCAAAACGAAGTGACAAACTTGACTGCTGATATGCGGATGCAATTAATAACTGCATTTAACAGTTCAACTTCGAAAGTCCGCCCTTTTTCGTACGCTCGTAAAAAAATCGTACTTCATATAAAACAAAAAAGCTCTCCGTTCCCGAAGAGCTTTTCTCAATTTACACTAATTGCTTGTGACTTATGACTTTCACTTACTACCATCAAACGACCCCAATTATCGCCACCGCATTATGCTTCTCATTCCTCAGTGGATACTGAATGGAATTCACCATTTGGAAGAATTCCACTTTCAGTAAATAGAAAGTATTCCCTGTCCCGGTTGGCAGTGCTGTTGGTGTTAAGATTGCTGGTATTATTTCTGCAGCAAAGATAAAGTGAATTTTCTTGCAAGTCAATATAAAGTATTGAACATGAATGATTTGTCTCTTTTTTGCTTCACTTTGCTGAACAAAAATGCTATTTCTTTTTTTCAACCAGAAAATCAAAGAAAAATAATGTAAGAGAGGTCTATCAGTTAGTTCATCGAACTTTCAGAATACTTCTTTCTAAATTCTAATTGAAGACTGAGTACTGAAGACTGTGAATTGTTGAATTCTCATGCACACTGATGACTGCAAACTATTTACTATCTGTTATCTGCTATTTGCTATTTCCTTTTTCCTGCCCTGCCTCCTGCCACTACCACCGAAAACCGACCACCGGCCAATCTCAATAATTGACTAAAACTACAGAACTGCTGACAGAGTTCTGAAGACTGCCCACTGAGGACTGTTGACTTAGGACTGCTCCTGCCTCCTGACACAACCACCGAAAACCGATCACTGATGCCTTTTTACAATTCCACACTAAAGCGATTTCCCTTCAGGGATAAAGGGTGAAAAATCGCTGAAATCCGCAGAATCCTTGCCTACTAGCCATACCGCCCACTGAGAATGGAGGACAGAGGACTGAGAACTTAAGACTGCCCATTGCCCACTGAGGACTGTTGACTTAGGACTGCTCCTGCCTCCTGCCACCTCCAACGAAAACTGATCACCTATTACCAATTTCCGTTTACGGTCTTCCTCCGAAACAGTCCCATATCATCCTTATACATATCCTATAGATATCCTATGCGTGACCTATATAAAATGTACCGTTTGCTACGAACTGGAATAAGTTGAGTTTACCTTATTCTCTCCATTGCTCGCAGGGGAGAACAAAAGAGGGGTAAAAAAATAATAAAAACTCAACTTATGGCCATGCATAGTATAGTTTATTATTGTGGTTTCCCCGCCCGTAAACCTCAAAAGTCCCTGCGCAAATACCTTCCAGACTTTTGAGGTTTTTCTGCCCGGCCGACAAACTCCTGAACTCATCAGATTTTAATTTTGAAGTTGTAGCCTGCAAATGGGGCTTGAGGCTTGAAACTTGCAGATTGGGGCTTTAAAATAGGGGTGAGTAAAATAACTTTATTTTTTTTTAACTTCCTTCCGAAAACTTCTCCAGCACCTTCACCTGCCATAGTCTATTATACAAATAATTCTTTCCATTGCTGAAAAATTCTTTTTGAAGTCGTTCAATTTCTGTTGTGTTGAAAAGACTATTCTTTCCTGTGTTTGTAAATTCATTTTTCAGTAATCCGCTCTTCATCCACTTTTCCAAAGGCACAGCAAATCCGCGTTTCGGGCGGTCGAAGTATGTTGCAGGAACAAAATCGTACAACACTTGTTTTAACAGATATTTCGAGACGCCATTCCTGCTGCGAAGCGACGGATGCAGGTTGTAGGCAAATTCAACAATGCGGTAATCGAGCAAAGGAACGCGTGTTTCGAGCGAATAATGCATGCTGGCCCTGTCCACTTTTACAAGCAGGTCATCCTTTAAATAATATTTTAAATCAAACAGGGACTGCCTTTCTGCAGGGGTCATATTCCTTGCCAATTCAGGGTTTTCATCTAGTTTGAATTCATTGAAGAAATCTGGATTTACTATTTTTTTTATTTCAGACCGTGAGAATAAATATTGCTCCTGTGAAAAAATATGACTGCAGATTTGTTCTTGTGGAACATTTTCAAAAAGATGTGCAGCCCTTTGATATCGATTGCTTAGCAATGATAATGCGCCGCTGATTGGTGTGCGGAAATTTTTTATCAAAGGATTGTTTAATCGTTCAGCCCATTTGTAAGCGCCATAACCCATGAACAGTTCGTCGCCTCCATCGCCCGATAATGTCATGGTAACATGCTGCTTTGCCATTTTCGAAACGAGTAAAGTTGGTATAGCTGATGAATCAGCAAAAGGCTCATCGTAAATATTGATCAGATCAGGAATCAGCTCCATACCGTCTTTTTCTGTTACTGTATATTCGTGATGATGCGTGCCCAGGTAATCAGCAATCGCTTTGGCATAATTACTTTCATCATATTTTGCATCATCAAAACGAATAGTAAAAGTTTTAACCGGTTCCGAAGATATTGATTGCGCAATGGCTGTAACTAAGCTGGAATCAATGCCTCCGCTCAGGAAAGTACCAAAAGGAACATCACTGATCATGCGGTATTTTACAGATGAGATCAGCAATTCTTTTAGTTTTTCTTTTGCTTCATTTTCATCGGTGATCAGCCTGCTGGAGATTTTATCATTGATATCCCAGTATTTTTTTATTTCAAATCCTTTGTTGTCGAGCTTTGCCCATGAACCTGCAGGGAACTTGTAAATATTTTTGTAGCTGGAGTGTGGTTCAGGAATGTAACCAAGATGCAGGTATTCATTTATTGCAACAGGATTAACAGAAATATTATGTTGAATAAATGCTGAGCGTTTTAATGCTTTTAATTCAGATGCAAAAGCAAAATTATTTCCATCCCAGAAATAGTAAAGTGGTTTAATGCCTATCCTGTCGCGGAAGAAATACATTGATTTTTCCACCTTGTCATAAATAGCAATGGCAAACATACCATTCAGTTTATTCACAAACTCAGGCCCCCAGATGGCAAATGCTTCTAGGATCACTTCCGAATCGGAAGTAGTTTCCATTATTTCCTGAGACTTGGAATTTGAGATTTGGGTCTTGATCTCTTGAAAGTTGTAAACTTCCCCATTATATACCATCACATATCTTCCGTTATGCGAAGTCATAGGTTGATTAGCAGAAGTACTGAGGTCGATAATACTCAATCTACGGTGACCCAGGCCAACAGGACCATCAAGAAAAATGCCTTCAGCATCGGGACCTCTGTGTGCAAGGGCATCAGACATCTTTTCAAGTTCTTCTCTTGAAAAAACTCCCGAGGTTGAATAATATCCGCAGATCCCACACATAGTTTCAATGTTGAGGTAAAAGTAATATTTTTTGGATTAATAGTAGTGAGTAATGAGTTTGGAGTAATGAGTAGGGAGTATTGAGTGGTGAGTTGGGCGTTAGGAGTTGTATATAGGTGACGGTATTTGGAGGCATACAGTCTTCAGTCATTGATGGTCATTTGCCTGCGGCGTCATTGATGTTATTTAGCTTCGCTGTCAGGATGTTCATTGATTGTGTTAGGGAAATAGGGTAAAGCCGTAAGTATGCAGCGGCAGCATGCAGTTCTTCAATGGCGCAAACCGAGCTGTCCATTTTCAATCTTCAACAATTGAACAGTAAAGCATTTTACTTGTAACTTATCTCTTGTAATCTTGTCAACTTAATTGCAATTAAAGCTTAGTTGAAAATTCTTCCTATTTTTACAAAAAACAAATCTTGAATATCATTTACATTTCATATGATGGCATGACCGATCCCCTGGGGCAATCGCAGGTAATTCCTTATCTGAAAGGCCTTACAGAACAGGGACATCGCTTTCACCTGATCAGTTGTGAAAAATATTCTAATGATTCTAATGAATTCAAAAATATTAAGTCATTACTTGATAAACTAAATATTAACTGGCATCCGCTAAAATATACTTCAAAACCTCCGGTGCTTTCAACTTTGGCTGATATCAGAAGGATCAGCAAGCTAACTAAAAATATCATTAACAAAAATAAAATTGACCTGATCCATTGCCGTGGCTATATTTCAGCAATGGTTGGATTGAAAATGAAAAGAAAATTTGGTGTGAAATTTCTTTTTGATATGCGTGGTTTCTTTGCTGATGAAAGAGTAGAGGGTGGATTATGGAATCTGGGAAATCCTATATATAACAACGTTTACAAGTACTTCAAGAAAAAAGAAAAACAATTTTTTACGAAAGCTGATTATTCTGTATCACTTACAGAAAAAGCAAAAACAATCATACAGTCATGGGATTTGCCGGGACAGCCTGTTCCAATTGATGTGATTTCATGCTGTGCCGACATGGAGCTTTTCAAAAGAGAAAATGTTGATGAGAGCTTACTGAAAAAGTGGAAGCAAAAGTTAGAAATTCAGGATCATGATTTTGTTTTATCCTATCTTGGATCACTGGGGACTTGGTACATGCTGGATGAGATGCTTGATTTCTTTAAAGTACTGATGTCAAAAAAAACAAATGCTAAGTTTCTTTTTATTTCACCTGATGATCCCCGGAATATTTTAACCGAAGCAGCATCAAAAAATATTCCCAAAGAAAAAATTATTATTCAGAAGGCAACGCGTGCGGAAGTGCCTGTTATGTTAGCTTTATCGCAAGTGTCGATCTTTTTCATTATACCTATTTTTTCAAAGAAAGCTTCATCTGCTACAAAGATGGGCGAAATCATGGGAATGGGAATTCCATTGATATGTAATTCGAATGTTGGAGATGTGGATGCTATAATGGATGATGCAAAAGCTGGCATAGTACTGGAAGCATTCAGTAATGATGAGTATTTGAAAGCAGTTGAGAATATTGATGATGTGCTTAAAATTCCACCTGAGAACATAAGGGCTTATGCAAAAAAATATTATTCCCTCGATGACGGAGTGGAAAAATATAATTCAATTTATAAGAAGTTATCTTTGCAATAAATTAAAACAAGTCACACTTCGGGACGTCACTGCGTTCCTCCTCAGTATGACAGGATCGGGGGTTTTATACAGAATCAAAACATTGAAATTGAAATGTCGTCGAATAAAATAGTCATAGTTGATTACGGAATGGGTAACCTCCATTCAGTGCATTATAAGCTAGGTAAGCTTTGTCAGGATGTTATTGTGAGTTCTGCTAAAGAAGACATTCTTTCAGCTTCGAAAATAATATTGCCAGGAGTGGGGCATTTTGCAGCAGGGATGAAAAATATTATTGAACGAGATCTTAAAGCAGCACTGGATTACAAAGCACTTGAGAAAAAAGTTCCAATACTTGGCATTTGTTTAGGAATGCAGCTTCTGACAAAACACAGTGAAGAGGGCGATGTTGAAGGACTGGGATGGATTGCTGCGAAAACAAAACTCTTCGATAAACAAAAACTGAATGGACTAAAAATTCCGCATATGGGCTGGAATACACTTCAGAAGAATGGAGATAATGCAATAATGACAGACGTTAACGAAGAGGATATGTTTTATTTTGTCCATTCGTATTTTGTAGAATGTGAGCAAAAAGAAAATGTACTTTGTTCCACAGAATATGGAATCAAATTTCATTCGGGAATATCAAAAGGAAATATATTTGGCTTTCAGTTTCATCCTGAAAAAAGTCATGACAGTGGAATAAAATTATTGAAAAATTTTGTAAACCTTTAATAATTATATTTGTTTAAAATCCGCTGTCAGTCTGAGTTTATCGAAGGCAAAGCGGCAAAGAAAAGTAAGAATTAAAAACATAATATTTTGAATTTAATCATTTATAAATGTTCAGACCTCGAGTCATACCATGCCTTTTATTAAAGAATAACGGATTGGTAAAATCTGTGAAGTTCCGTGATTACACATATATAGGGGATCCGCTGAATGCTGTAAAAATCTTTAATGAGAAAAAAGCTGATGAATTAGTATTTCTTGATATCACTGCATCAAAAGAGAAAAGAATGATCGACGTGGATCTTGTCCGAAAAATTGGTGAAGAATGCAATATGCCATTTGCTGTAGGTGGCGGAATACGTTCAGTAGATCAGATCAGGTCGTTGCTGAGAGCAGGGGCGGAGAAGGTTTGCATCAACAGTTATGCCTTCGAGAATCCTGATTTTATTAAGAAAGCATCGGATGAGTTCGGTAGTTCAACAATTGTTGTTTCAATTGATGTAAAGAAAAAAATGTTTGGAAAACAACAGGTTTTTACATATTCCGGAACAAAATCGATAGGTCTTGATCCTGTTGAATATGCCTGTAAAGTTGCTGATCTGGGCGCCGGAGAAATAATTATTAACTCTGTTGAACATGACGGAATGATGCAAGGTTACGATCTTGAGCTTATAAAAAATATTTCAGATGCTGTTGGTATTCCAGTGGTAGCGCTCGGTGGCGCAGGTTCATTAAACGATCTTAAAAGAGCAGTAACGGAAGGCAATGCCTCAGCCGTTGCAGCCGGTAGTCTTTTTGTTTTCCATGGCCCGCGAAGAGCTGTACTGATAAATTTCCCCACACAGAAGGAATTAACGGAACTTTTTAAATGAGTTCGTAGTTCTTTGTTTGTAGTTACAATGAAATTTCATGCGTATTGCACAACCGATAAATAAAACATAAAATCTTTGGTGGGGTTCCTAACTTATTCCACGCCTATAACTAAGAACAACAAACAACAAATAACGAACTTTTTTCACGCTTTCGTTTCATAAAACCTCTTGATAATAGCAGTAATCTCAGTTATCTCCTGAAATCTTAATTTGTAAAACATTGGCAGTCGTAATAACCGTTCACTTTCACTTGTTGTCCAGGTGTCAGTCCCTTCAAACCTTCCGAAAGATTTCCCAGCCTGCGATGTATGTAAAGGTAAATAGTGAAAAGCAGGATAAATTGATTTGTTGTTGAGGTACCTTATCAGGTTTTCCCTTTCTATAGCATTCTTAGTTTTAATAAAAAATAAATGTCCATTTTGCTCGCATTCGGAAGGTATGCTCATGAGTTCAAGTTTGCCTGAATCTGCAAGGGGTTTGAGGAGTTCATGGTAACGATTCCACAACTTGTTTCTTTTTGCATTTACTTTATCAGCTTGTCTTAATTGGGCATAAAGAAATGCTGCATTTATTTCTGAAAGCAGATAGGATGATCCGATATCTACCCAGGTGTATTTATCGATCTTTCCCTTAAAGAACTTTTTTCTGTCAGTGCCTTTTTCCCTTATTATTTCAGCTCTTTCAAGGAAGGCAGGATTATTAATAATTAAAGCGCCACCTTCACCGCAATGAATATTTTTTGATTCGTGAAAACTCAGGCATCCTAAATCACCGATGGTTCCAAGGAATTTTCCATTACGAGTTGCTTTGTATGCTTGTGCAGCATCTTCTATCAGCAGAATATTTCTATTCTTTGTGATCTCAGAAAGTTTTTCCATTTCACAGCCAATGCTTCCGTAATGGACAGCTAGGATCGCCCTTGTCTTTTCGGTCACAGCTTTTTCTGTAAGCTGTACATCAATATTCATGGTAACCGAATCCACATCTACAAAAACAATTTTTGCCCCTCTTAAAACAAAAGCATTTGCAGAAGAAGGAAAAGTAAATGATGGCATGATCACTTCATCGCCAGGCTTAATATCAGCAAGGATTGCAGCCATTTCCAGTGCAGATGTGCAGGAAGGTGCCATTAAAACGTTGCTGCAGCTTAGGTCGCTTTCAATTAATTCCTGACATTTTTTATTAAAGGGACCATCGCCTGAGAATTTACGCGATGTTTTTACCCGCCTTAGCCACGTAAGTTCTTGGCCTGTTACATGAGGAATGTTGAAAGGTATACCTGGCATCTTTTTCGAATGGTTGTATACAAACCTATGAAAATTTTCTGAATTAGGCTAATGCTTTATGAAAAGATTTATTGTTAATTGAATTCAATTTTCAGCTTCCCCCTCTTTGCTTGTAGAGAGCTAGTGTATTGTTAATTGTGAAATGGCGGTCATTCAGAGTTTATCGAAGGATGAACCGCCTGCAGAATGTCTATACTTTGATAAACTCAATATGACATTCTGCGTAATAATAGTCTTAACTTAACACCAGATTGAGGGGGTGACTAACAGAAGAAAGAAATTTACACATGTAAATGAAATAATGTTTAAAACTATAAAGTAATAATACCTTCATATAAATATCTTTTTTGTTAATTTGCTTCACAAATAATTCCTATCATGAATGTGCTTTTAATAGGCTCCGGCGGAAGGGAACATGCAATTGCATGGAAGCTTTCCCAAAGTAAAAAACTTGACAAACTCTGGATTGCACCGGGGAATGCTGGTACTGCTTTGTGTGGCGAAAATGTGAATATTTCAGTTAATGATTTTGAAGGAATAAAGAATTTTATCACTAATAATGATTTAAAGCTTGTTATTGTTGGACCGGAAGATCCGCTGGTGAATGGCATTCAGGATTATTTCCTGGGAGAACCATCTCTAAAAGATGTTAAGCTTATCGGCCCTGATAAAGCAGGAGCAATGCTTGAAGGGAGTAAAGATTTTTCCAAAGAATTTATGAATCGTTATGGGATTCCTACTGCACAGCATAAAACTTTTTATTCTGAAAATTTACATGAAGCAATAAAATATATTCGTACCGTTGAACCGCCTTATGTTTTAAAAGCTGATGGCCTTGCTGCAGGGAAAGGAGTTGTAATTTCCAATGATCTTGCGCAAGCTGAAAATGAACTGGAGGACATGCTGAAGAATTTAAAATTCGGCAAAGCCAGCAGCAAGGTAGTCATTGAGCAGTTTCTGAAAGGAATTGAACTTTCTGTTTTTGTTGCAACCGATGGAAAATCATATAAAATTCTGCCTGAAGCAAAAGATTACAAACGAATAGGAGAGGGCGATACCGGGCCAAACACAGGCGGAATGGGAGCTGTGTCTCCGGTACCTTTTGCTGATAAAGCATTTATGGATAAAGTTGAACAAAGGGTTATTATTCCTACTATTCATGGCTTGCAGAAAGAAAAAATCAACTATAAAGGATTTATTTTTATTGGCTTGATGAATGTTAATGGTGAACCATATGTGATAGAATACAACGTACGCATGGGTGATCCCGAAACGGAAGTTGTATTTCCACGCATCAGTTCCGATCTTCTGGAGATGATGATTGCCATTGCAGATGAAAAACTAGATGCATATAAACTGGAAATCGATACGCGCGCTGCTGCTACTGTAATGCTGGTATCCAAAGGTTATCCGGGGGATTACGAGAAAGGAAAAAAGATTTCTGGTTTTGAATTGGTGGAGAATGCAAATGCTTTTCATGCCGGAACACTTAAGGACAACAAAGGCGGTATCACTACAAATGGGGGAAGGGTGATTGCTGTTACTGCAATGAATACAGAATTAAAAAAGGCTGTGGAAATTGCCATTGCCAATGCAGATAAAATTAATTTTGAAGGAAAATATTTTCGCCGAGATATTGGCCAGGATGTTTTTGTAAATAAGAAATAGGATAATAGTTTTGAATGGCCTTCAGGGAATTTAGTTGTAAAACAAGGTTTGATTTTGTGCCGTTGGGTTTGTGCTAAGAAAAAGCTGTTTGAGCAGTTTATTTCGTTTACTATTTTTGTTTTTTTTAACACAAAGTTCACAAAGATTTCAGAGTTGCACAGAGATTCATTTTTCGAAATAAACTGTGAGTTTTTTTTCGGGGAGAAAATAAGACCGTAGTTTTACAGAAATTACCTGACAGCCTTGATTTTTTGCTTCTTTTTTATCAAGAAAAAAGAAGAATGAAAAATATATGCATTTGAAAGAGAAGTATGGTGTGACTAAATAAATCGGTTAGCTTTGGCGCCTCTAATTCCACACATAAATTGATTTTCAGATGGCTAATTATAACAGAAAAAGAATTTAGAAAATAAAAAGTTCATGCTTACAAAGTTATTTAGTTCAAATAGTATCTTTTCGCTGGTAATATTAATATTACTTGCAATAGTGCTATGGGCAAAAGCATTTGTAAGCATCACACCGATGTTGCCTGAAATTCCTGCTTCGCCGGTATATCATTTAATTTATTCTCACATTTCAGATTACTCAGTTATCTGTGGATTTGTTTCACTCGGTTTAATAATTCTTGAAGCACTTCTGGTCAATAATCTTCTTGTGGAAAACGACCTGATTCCAAGGAATTCTTATCTAGCTGCATTTGTATTCGTAATTGTGACAGGCGTTTTCAGTGACCTGATAATTTTAAATCCAATACTCATAGCAAACTTTTTCTTAATAACAGCAGTGTGGCTTTTTCTGAAATTGTACGAAGAGCATGAGTCATATGCCACGGTATTCAACATAGGTACACTTTTGTCAATTGCCTCAATGGTGTATTTGCCATCCTTTGCATTTATACTGCTGATATGGGCTGGTTTTATCATATACCGGCTTTTTTCATGGCGCGAATGGTTTATCAGTATTATTGGTTTTGTATTACCCTATTTATTTTTGGGTTCTTATTATTTCTGGAATGATTGTTTTGTATCCAAAATTGCATCCTATAAAAATGCATTAGGACTGATTAATTTTTTTGATTATACACCGACTCTATACACAAAGGTTGTAATAGGAGTGCTCGGGTTGATAGTTATTATTTCCACAATTGGAATACTTCGACTAATAAATGAAAAAGCAATCAGGATAAGAAAGTTCCTTTCATTCTTTGTATGGTTCCTTTTACTGAGTATTGTATGCTTAAACCTGAGCGTAAATTTTGGCATGTTGGGATTTGTTCTACTATTTACGCCTGCTGCATTTTTAATTACATTGTATGTCAATTTTACCAAGAAGCCAGCCTGGGCCGAAGGAATGCTGATTGTTTTAACATTATTGCTTATTACAGGAAGACTTGGCTTATGGAATATTTTCAGTTAAAAATAATTTAATATTTTTACGATTGTAAAACTCTCTATTATGAAATTTGGTGTTGTTATTTTTCCGGGTTCGAATTGTGATCATGATATAATTTATGTATTGAAAAATATCATGAAGCAGGAAGTTGTTAAGCTCTGGCATAAAGATACTGATCTGCAGAAATGCGACTTTATTGTATTGCCGGGTGGTTTCTCTTACGGTGATTACCTGCGTTCGGGCGCTATTGCACGATTTTCTCCGATCATGGAGAGTGTAATTGCCTATGCAAAAGCAGGAGGTTACCTTATGGGAATATGCAATGGATTTCAGATTTTATGTGAAGCAGGTTTATTGCCCGGAGCTCTTTTGGCTAACAATAACCAGAAATTCATTTGCAAGAATATTCACATGATTGCCCAGACAAATGCAAGTTTGGTAACTTCAAAAATCGATTGCAAAAAACCACTCAAAATCCCTATTGCACATGGCGAAGGACGTTATTATGCTGAAGAATCGGTTATCGATAAGTTGAATAAAAATAACCAGGTGCTTTTCCGTTACTGTGATGAAAAAGGAGTAATTACAATGGATGCAAATCCGAATGGTTCAATTCAGAATATTGCGGGTATCACCAATGAGAGCAGAAATATTTTCGGAATGATGCCGCATCCTGAAAGAGCTGCTGATAATGAATTATTCAATACCGACGGACGGCTGGTGTTTGAATCCATCCTCGCCGGTGTTGGGGTTACGGCCAATTCATAAAATATAAAATTTGTTATGCCAAAGGTCCTTTTTGTTGCAGCGCATCGTCCCGACAGGTCTCCCAGTCAACGGTTCCGCTTTGAACAATATCTGGATTTTCTCAGGCAAAATGGTTTTGAATGTGATTTTTCATGGCTGGTATCTCCGGAAGATGATTCCTTTCTTTACAAGCATGGAAACTATTTCCGCAAATTTTCTTTCCTGCAAAAGTCCTATCGCATCAGGAAAAAGGATGTAAAAATTGCTGATACATATGATATAATTTTCGTGCAGCGTGAAGCATTGATGTTTCGTTCAACAAGATTTGAAAGGGCTTTCAGCCAGAAATCGAAATTGGTTTTTGATTTCGATGATGCTATCTGGCTCATGGATGTTTCTGAAGGAAACCGCAACTGGCGCTGGTTAAAGGACCCATCAAAAACAAGTCATATTATTGAAATGTCGCATATGATTTTTGCCGGTAACCGATATCTGGCGGAATATGCACGGCAGTTCAATAGCAATGTCAAAATTATACCTACAACAATAGATACCGATTACCATAAGAAAAAGAAATCTGCAGCAAGCAAAAATAAAATATGTATTGGATGGGCCGGAAGTACCACTACCATCAAGCATTTCAGAATGGCTGAGAATTTTTTAGTCCGGCTGAAAGAGAAATATGGAGATAAAATTTATTTCAAGCTGATAGGTGATGCATCATATGAAAGCCCACAACTGGGGCTGAAAGGAACCGCATGGAACCTTAAAACAGAAATTGAAGATCTTTCTGAATTTGATATTGGTATCATGCCTTTGCCTGATGATGAATGGGCTAAGGGAAAATGTGGCTTCAAGGGATTGCAGTATATGGCAATGGAAATTCCTGCTATAATGTCGCCGGTTGGAGTTAATACTGATATTGTTGAAGATGGTGTGAATGGCTTCCTAGCAACAACTGATGATGAATGGATCGAGAAAATTTCTTTGCTTATTGATTCCGAGGAATTACGCAGGAAGTTTGGAGCAGAAGGCAGAAGAACTGTTGTTGAAAAATACTCGGTGGAATCGCAGAAAGAGCGGTATCTTGAGTTTTTTAATGAATTGATAAGTAGCAAGTCACAAGTAGTAAGTCACAAGTCATAAGTCACAAGTCGCAAGAACGGAAACCACGAACAAAGAACCACAAACCACAAACATCTTCAATCTCTATGCTCCATCCATACTATACCACTGATCTGATAGAAGCCGGTTGCGATGAAGCCGGCAGAGGCTGTCTTGCAGGGCCTGTATTTGCCGCAGCTGTTATTCTGCCGCGCGATTTTGATGATGCAATGCTGAATGATTCAAAAAAACTTTCACCGGCGAAGAGAGAAAAACTTCGTTTGATCATCCAGAAAAAAGCAATTGCGTATGCAGTTGCATCCGTCAGTAATAAGGAAATTGACAGGGATAATATCCTGAATGCTTCTATCAATGCTATGCATAAAGCCGTCAGGAAACTGAAGGTGCAACCGCAACTGCTGCTGATCGATGGGAACAGGTTCCGCAAGTTCGAATCTATTCCTCACAAAACAATTGTTGGTGGTGATGGATTGTACATGTCAATTGCTGCAGCATCTATTCTTGCGAAAACATATCGGGATGATTACATGGAGCGACTTGGCAGGGAGTGTCCTGCTTATCATTGGGAGAAAAATAAAGGTTATCCTACAGAAGCGCATTACAGGGCTATTGAAGAGAATGGTATCTCAAAGCACCATCGCAAATCATTTAATTTAAATCCGCAAATAAAACTGGATTTTTAAGATTACTGCAAGTTCTAATTGCAAGATAAATTCCGGATATTCCCTTTATGTTAAAAATTTGATGACTTACCCATCAAAACTTCCTGCTTTTTAATCACTTACTTTAAAAACGATTTAGGTAGCAAGTGTGCAAAAATCTCATATGCAATAATAATGCATAAAATGCTTGACAAAAGGAGGGGGAATGGTTATATTTGTTGGTTATAAAAATTGAGATATGAAAAAATATTTTTACATATTTATTTTTTGTAGTATATGTTGCATTCAAAGTCAAGCTACTAATTACTATTCTAGGGCAACAGGGAATTGGGGCGCTGGAGCCACTTGGTCAAATGCAAGTTGTGGTGGAGTAACATGTTCTTGTATTCCTGGATTATCTTCAGATGTTGTAACTATTTGTTCTGGAAATACTGTTACTGTGGCATCTTCAGTTGTTCAAACAGGTTCTATAACAGTAAGTGGTGGGACGCTGATTATTAACAGTGGAATTACTATTAATTGTAATTCATTTTCAATGACCTCAGGTACGCTTACAGTAAATGGAACATTAAATGTGGGTTCTACTACTACGGGGGGATTTACTATTTCAGGAGGAACATTTACACCAGGAACGGGAACTGTGGGATTAAATGGTACGACTCAAACAATTACTTGTTCATTACCATTTTATAATCTAAACATTGCCGGCTCTGGAAATAAAACTATGGCTAGCAACATTACTATAAACAATCTTTTAACCTTAACATCAAATAATTTAATTGTTGGCGCATATACTCTTACTTGTGGAAGTTCTTCATCAGGAATTGGAATAAGTCAAACTAGTGGCAAACTTACTTTAGCAACAACTAGTTCTTTAAGTTTTGGTGGATCTTATACAAATACTGATATTAGCACCATACTAAGCAATACATGGCCTGTGACAATAACAAATTTTACAATGACCCGAAATCTTTGTACTTTAGGATTAGGATCAAGTCATAATCTAACTGTTACCGGGGCATTTACTTTAACGGCCGGAGATTTCTATATTGGTTCAAGTTTGCTCACACTGAATGGAGTAGTCTCTGGAAACATTAACGGGGAGGTCAGGGGAGGTCCCACATCTGATCTTATCATTGGCGGTTCTGGTGCGGCAAGTATTTATTTTGATCTTACTGCAACAAGTGCAGGAGGAACTAATACAATTAGAGACTTTACACTCAATAGAACCAGTAACACTTTTTATCCATTAAGTAATTTGCGTATTGGAGGTACTTTAAATCTTGCCGCATCATCAAATTTCAGTGTCGCTAATCAATCAGCAACATCTCAAACCCTTTATTTTGACGGAGCAGGCACTTCATGGACAGGGACAGGTAAATTTGTCGGTAACAGCACTGTCAACTCATCCGGTATTCAGATTCTTGGAAGTGGAGCATTGTCAACGCCATTATATTTGAATACATCTTCTGCTTCAAATCAAACACTATCTACATTAGTAATTCAAAGGACTGGGAGCCCTATCCTGTCTTTAGGCTCAAATCTGAATATTGTCTCTTCAATTCAATTTAAGAATGGTTTGACAGGTTACGGTTCAATTGATACTAAAGGTTTTGTTATTGATATGGGTGCAAATGGAATAATTTATAATGAAAATTCTGATGAAAGAATTTTTTGTTCTAACTGTGCTGCAAATAGTACAACTTCATATGTGAATGCAACAATGACATTGGCCGCAAGTACAACATATACAGGAGTAGCAAGTTCTCCTTCTCAGAAAGGATACAGGGGACTAGGTATTGATATTATAACAGGAGGTACAGCACCTGGATCGACAACAGTAAGACGTGGCTTTACTATCAGAAGCGGCAATGAACTTACTGCAAGCATCTATAGATGGTTTGATATTACTCCTACAACAAATACGGGACTCGGTGCAACACTTACAATCAATTACTGGGACTCTGAAATTAACAGCTTAGATGAAACTTTATTTTTACATTACAGGGATGACGCCCCTGCAAATGGGTGGGTCCTGAAAGGAGGCACAGCAACTCCTGGAAATAATTATGTTACTCTTACCGGTATAAATCAGTTTTCGACATGGACATTGGGTGAAGGTATAATGGGTTGTACGACTTTTGGTATATGGACTGGGGCGGTTGATAACAACTGGGACAATGCGGGAAACTGGTCTTGCAATACATTACCAACAGAGCTTATTGATGTCACCATACCTGTTGTTTCGCCCAATCCTTTACCTGTGGTGAATTCGGTGGGAACTTCCAAATGTCGCAACATTACCATTGATGCATCAGCATCAGTTACCGTAAACAGTGGAAAAGATTTATCAGTTTATGGTGACTGGACCAATAACGGGGCAGCTACGGTGGGCAGCGGAACTATAATATTTACGGGCGGATCAGCGCAAACTGTAAACGGAAGCACCACAACCACTTTTGGGAATATTACAGTTAATAATGCCAGTGGTGTAACTTTAAATGTCAACGCAAATCTGGCGGGCATCTTAACCCCTACACTTGGAGCATTTACCAGCAATGGAAGACTCACTATGCTTTCCACCGCATCGCAAACAGCATTAATTGCCGGGACTGGTTCAGGTTCTGTTGTTGGCAATGTCACTATACAACGTTACATGTCAAGCGCGCTGGGATATCATTATTATTCCTCGCCAATTAACAATCTTACCCGTGATGAGTTTTTGGACGAACTGGGAACAATCATTTCCGGGAATCCATACATTAATGATGATACAGCAAATACAGTAACACCTTTCCCGAACTTCTTCATGTATGACGAAACACGTGATCTACCGTATATGTCAATTGGATGGATTGGGGCTGGTACAACCTTGACAAATATGCGTGGATACTGCATTAATTTTGGAACATCAACTTCACCGCTAACTACAGACCTAACAGGAACAGTGAATAGCGGAGGTTATAGTATTAATGTTACAAAAACAGTTTCTGGCCATGATTTTTTTGATGGATGGAATCTTGTGGGAAATCCTTATCCATCACCGATAAACTGGCTGGCAGGAAGCGGATGGACCAAGACAAATGTGAGCAATGGTGTTTACTATTTTAATTCAAATGCGCAGTACACAGGAACATATAGCTCTTTTGTAAATGGAGTGGGTGCCCCTGGAGGAACCACGGGAATCATTCCGGCCATGCAGGCTTTCTATGTAAAGGCAACAGGTGCAGGTTCTTTGAGTATTGACGATCCTGTAAGGACAACAGATTTGAATCCTACATTTTATAAAGTCGCAAAAAGCCCGAATCCATTATTAAGGCTTAAAGGCTTTCCTGCATTGAATGATTCCTTGGGAGACGAAACTGTTATTTATTTTGATTCACTAGCAAGTTTTACGTTTGATGATAATTTCGATGCCTATAAATTGATGAATAATGATCAGGCTTTTCCAAATATATTTACACGAGATAGTTCCATTTATTCATATTCAATAAGTGCATTGCCACCACTCTCAAACACCGATGTATTAATTCCCTTGGGTTTTCTTACCAAAACAAGCGGCAGTTTTACCATTGAAGCAATGGAAATCTTTAACTTTGATCCATCTATTCAAATATATCTGGAAGACAACCAGGAAGGAATGATACAGGATCTGACCTTAAATCCTACTTACACATTTAACCTCAATGCAGACGATCCACTTTACAGATTTTTCATAAGGTTTTCACCCTCAGGTAACACAGGAGTCATGGATAATTACAGTTCTTATATTGATACATGGGCTTCGGGCAGGGACATCTATATTAACTTCAGCGGTTCTATAAAACAAAGTGCCGATATTTCCATTTACAATATGCTTGGGCAGAAAGTTATTGGCAATGAACAAATAGATATTGGCACTTCTCATTACAGAGTTGAAAAACCGGGTTGTTATATTGTAAATGTAATAAGCGGGGGAATAGTATATCAGAAGAAAGTAGTAATATTATAAATAAAATAAATATTAGTTCATTGGTAAATTTCGTCAAAAATAAAATAAGAAAATTAAAGATTAAAATATTTTTAATAGGTGGATTCCTAACAATTCCGCTTTTTCTTGATAGAGTTTTTGCCCAGGTGCCGCCTCCTCAGCCCCAGGATGCTGTTCCCATTGACGGACTCAGTTTTTTAGCAATCATTGGTATATTATACGGAGTAAAAAAACTTTGGCAAAAAAAGAAATAAGCGCCTTTGTTTGTGTGTTTCATTGCTATTTGAAAATATTTAATATAAACGAAAAAAGCCAAAGTTGTGTTGCCTCTTAAGGATTCTCTTTTGACCAGGTTTAAAAATTTGGTACCCTCTAATAAAGTTGCTTTGTTTCTTCTGAAATTACTGGCGTTATACTTAATTTGGGCAGTTTTATATGTTTACATGGATGGGACAGAGAGCCAGTCATTTTTTGTGAAACTCTGGTATGGCGGTTATCATATTTTATTAAAAAGTGCAATGTTTTTAAGCATACAATTATCATCTGCGATTACCGATATTCCAATTACATCTACCTACAGGGAAATTATACTTGAGAACCATGGGACACTATTTATTGGAAACGCATGTCTGTGTGCAGATGTAATGTTTCTGTTCGCGGCTTTTATAGTAGCCTATCCTGGACAAAGAAAAGCGAAGTTGTGGTTTATTCCCATGGGAATACTGGCAATACATATGATAAATATATTAAGAATTTCTGCCTTATGTTCTACGAAAATCTATTATCCTGAAATGATGAATATTAATCACAAATACATTTTTAATATAATTGTTTTTGCCTTTGTTTTTATTTTGTGGTTAATTTGGATAACGCGTTTTTCTGAAGTTGATTTATTAAATAAAAATACTGTAAAGAAAGATCATTAATAATCCTGTGGGTCTGGACATTTTACATGGAGATAAAAAAATATATACAAGAATATGAAAAATTTATACTCTTTACGTAATGCAATCCGAATTATTGCATTGGGATTGCTATTACTGATTTCTGCTAAACAGGATGTCTTTGCCTACGGTATTACCAGCATCGGCGGTTCCGGATGGTCAGGAACTTTAAATTATGCATCCAATTCAACGATTTATGTCTGTTACGGCTCAAGTTGCATAATATACACAGATGTTACTGCTTCGGAAACGGTTAGTGGTACCATTTATTATAGAAAGTGGCAGACTTCTTCTGATGGAGTATCATGGTTTACTACCTCTTACAGCGGATCCGGGAGCCCCTCAACCAACTCTACCACATCAACCTATTACCGTTGTGTACAAAGAAGTACAGGTGGTGTGACTTTGGCTGGCAGTGAAACTCCCTGGGTGCGAATGATTTTAGGACCAAGTTTTGTTTCTTCTGTGTCAGGGTTAACTGTTTCAACAACAAATTATACTGGAACCCAGTTTACTGCTAACTGGACAACTTCAAGCACTGCACACGGGCCAAGCACCATGGATATCCGTCATTACATGTTTTGCTCCACTACCTCCACCTTTACATCGGGTACTCAGGCACCGGGATTTAATTCCTCATGTGCCAAATTAATTACTGCCTGCAGTGATGCTACATCAGGAATTGCAGGTTGTACCAATCCTAATACAGCTGTTTCATACACTGTGACTGGACTCACTCCTGGAGTGACTTATTACTGGAAAGTGATCGCACAGTCCTGGCATGAAGAAAGCAGCAATGGTGATCTGTATTGCGGATACCAGAGCTCTTATACGGCTACTCAGACAGTTTCCTCCTGTGTAGAGCCTATAGTGACAACACAGCCTGCCACACAAACAATTTGTGTTGGAAATCCTGTAACTTTTAGCACAGTATCTTCGGGAACAGCACCTCTTTCATATCAATGGCAGTATAATGGATCTAATATTTCAGGGGCAACCAGTGATTCATATTCTATTCCTTCTACCGCCGCACTTGATGCTGGTAATTATACTTGCATTGTTACAAATGCCTGCGGGGATGATACTACAGCACTTGCTTCACTGACTGTAAACAATTACCAGGCTGTTGGTGTTTCCATTGCTGCTAATCCGGGAACTGCTGTATGCACTGGGCAGAGCGTTACATTTACTGCAACCCCAACAAATGGCGGAAGTAATCCATCTTATCAGTGGCAAATCAATGGCGCAAATGCAGGAACAAACAGCTCAACATATACAACCTCCTCGTTAAGTAATGGTGATGTAATCACTTGTATCATGACTTCCAATTATTCTTGCCCCACAGGTAATCCTGCAACTTCAAATTCACTTAATATTACAATTACTTCTGGTATACCAGCAAGTGTCAGCATTTCAGCAAACCCTGGAACATCCATATGTACAGGGCAATCCGTAACATATACTGCAACCGCAGTGAATGGCGGAGCATCACCAACTTACCAGTGGCAGTTGAATGGAAGTAATGTCGGCACCAACAGTTCTACTTATACCAACCCCTCAATCAATAATGGGGATGTTGTTACTTGCATAATGACATCCAATGCAACTTGCGCAACCGGAAGTCCGGCTACATCGAATTCGCTTTCAATGACCGTAAATTCATCATTGCCTGCAAGCGTAACCATCTCCGCAAACCCAGGAACTTCAATATGCATAGGGCAAACTGTAACTTATACCGCAATTGCAGTGAACGGAGGAGCTGCTCCAACATATCAGTGGCAGCTTAATGGAAGTAATACAGGAACAAATAGTTCAATATATACAACGGCAGGTTTGGTGAATGGAGATGTTGTCACCTGCATAATGACATCGAATTCAAGTTGTGCAACCGGAAGTCCGGCTACATCGAATACACTCACAATGACAGTAAGTTCATCGTTAACTGCAAGTGTGACAATATCTGCGAATCCCGGAACAACTACCTGTTCAGGTACTAATGTTTCGTTTACTGCATCACCTGCCAACGGCGGGACAACACCGTCGTATCAGTGGCAGCTCAATGGCAGTAATGTTGGCACGAATAGTTCTACATATTCAAATAGCAGTCTGGTAAATGGAGATATCATAACATGCATAATGACATCAAATGCAAGTTGTGCGACTGGCAGCCCTGCTACCTCAAATGCGCTTACAATGACAGTAAGCCCATCAGTAACAGCAAGTGTGGCAATATCAGCGAATCCTGGAACGGCTATCTGTTCAGGAACAAATGTTATATTAACTGCAACAGCGACCAATGGCGGGACGACACCAACCTATCAGTGGCAACTCAATGGTGGTAATGTGGGCACAAATAGTTCAACCTATGCCAGCAGCGTTTTAGTAAATGGAGATATTGTAACATGTATAATGACATCAAATGCAAGCTGTGCGACAGGCAGTCCGGCTACCTCGAATGCGCTTACAATGACAGTAAGCCCATCAGCAACTGCAAGTATGGCAATATCAGCGAATCCTGGAACGACAATCTGTTCAGGAACAAATGTTATATTCTCTGCAACAGCGACCAATGGAGGAACAACACCCGCCTATCAGTGGCAGCTTAATGGCAGTAATGTTGGCGCTAATAGTTCAACATATTCAAATGGCAGTCTGATAAATGGAGATATCGTAACCTGTTTAATGACATCAAATGCAAGCTGTACCACTGGCAGTCCTGCTACATCAAATTCACTTGTAATGACGGTAAGTTCATCATTGACAGCAAGTGTTACAATATCAGCAAATCCTGGGACAACGATTTGTTCAGGAACAAGTGTGACATTCACTGCAACACCCACTAACGGTGGAGTAACACCATCATATCAATGGCAACTCAATGGCAGTAATGTTGGTACCAATAACTCAACCTATGCAAATAGTGCATTAGCAAATGGAGATATTGTCACTTGCATAATGACTTCGAATTCTGCTTGTGCAACAGGTAGTCCTGCAACTTCCAATGCGCTAGCTATCACTATCAGCGCATTTTTACCTGTGAGTGTCAGTATTTCAGCAAACCCAGGTATCAATATATGCAGTGGAACGAATGTTACATTTACTGCTGTTGCTACGAATGGAGGAACCATCCCCACCTATCAATGGCAGGTCAATGGTATAAGTATAGGGAGCAATAGTTCAACATATTCAAGTTCGGGTTTGGTTAACGGTGATATTGTTACATGCAACCTTACTTCTAATTTTTCCTGTGCTACTGGAAATCCAGCCACATCAAATGCTTTAACTATTGCAGTTTCCGCGTCACAACCTGTTGCAGTATCAATTTCCGCTAGTCCCACTAATACAGCGTGCCAGGGAACTACAGTTACTTTTACAGCAACTTCCACCAATGGAGGATCCGGTCCTGCATATCTATGGACATTAAACGGAAGTAATGTTGGAACGAACAGTTCAGTTTATACAACTAACACACTGAATAGCGGTGATATAATTTATTGCATAGTTACATCCAGTGCAACCTGTGTAACTGGGAATCCTGCCAATTCAAACACGATTACTATGACTATGATTGCTGCTCCAACTGCAAACGCAGGTAGCGACCAGATAATTTGCACGGGAAATTCAGCTATATTAAATGCATCAGGAGGTGTAACGTACGCCTGGAACAACGGTGCTTCGACACAAAGTACCACAGTTAACCCTTCCGTTACATCTACATATATTGTGACAGTTACCGCCAACGGTTGTACTGCAAGTGACAATGTAACCGTTACAGTAATGCCTGTTGTAAATGCCGCAGCAAGCATTGATCAAACCATTTGTCAGGGCGATAGTACAGCAATACTTGCTGCTGGTGGAACAATATATTCCTGGAGTAATGGCATGACTGGCTCGACAGTCTATGTAAACCCTGTTGCTACGACTACATATATTGTAACCGTTTCCAATGGTGGATGTTCTGATACAGATGATGTAACAGTTACTGTAAATCCTGCACCATCAGCAGAAGCAGGATCAGATCAGGTAATTTGCACTGGAAATAATGTTGTGCTTTTTACAAGTGGTGGAGATCATTATTTATGGAGCAATGGAGATACAACAGCATCCATTACTGTCAGTCCTCTTTCGACCACTCTTTATACACTGACGGTTTCTATAGGATCATGTTACGCAACAGATAATGTTGTGGTTGCTGTAAATCCTTCTCCTGATGCGGCCTTTACAGCTATTGATACGACAGTTGGTGTTAATGAAAATGTGATATTCAGTGATCAGTCCATTGGAGCTGATTCATGGGAATGGCATTTCGGAGATGGAACAACCTCGGCAGAACAAAATCCAGTTCATACATATGCAGATAATGGATACTATACAATAATTCTGATTGTGACAAATGCTGAAGGATGCTCTGACAGTTTGATTATGATTGATTATGTTCATGTGTTCGGAGATGCTGATTTTTTTATTCCATCTTGTTTTACGCCCAATAATGATGGCGAAAACGATATACTTTACGTTAGGGGAACCAATATAGACAACCTTGATTTTAAAGTGTACGATCAATGGGGAATTATAGTATTCGAGACAACTGATATTACAAAAGGGTGGGATGGTACATATAATGGCACCCCTCTTCCAATAGGCAATTTTGTTTACAGGGTAAAAATTCTTGCGCCAGGTGGTGAGCCGGTTAGTAAGGAAGGTATTGTTTCAATAGTCAGGTAAGTTTCATTTGTAATCTTTTTTTATGAAAAAAATAATTCATATAGTACTCTTCATTTTGATATTTCAAAATGTTACAGCACAAGATGGGCAATTGTCATATGTGTATTCCTCGCCCCTTACTATAAATCCAGCTTCTACTGGCAATATAGGAGAAGGGAAGTGGAGGGCAATGACAACCTATCGCAAACAGTGGTCAAGTTTTATAGATAAGGGGCTTGTTAATTATTCATTTTCGTTTGATGCTCCCTTCACTTCTAAAAGAGTAGCTTTGGGTGCCATCTTTTATAATAACTCGGCTTCGAATGGTGCCGTGAAAAACATTATGGGACTGGTTTCATTTTCATATAATGCCTACCTTGATCATGATTCCAAAACTAAAATTGCTTTTGGAATCCAGGCTGGGTTCGGACAGAAAAGTTTTGACCCAACAAAACATACTTTCGATAATCAGTATGTGCCCGGAGTTGGCTTTGACCCAACAATGGATAACAGGGAACATTTTACACATACTTCTGTGATGTATCCTGATTTTAATTTTGGCACTTTGATTTTTAAAGAGGTTAAAGGAAACAAGAAGTTTTTCCCATGGATAGGATTATCGGTATTTCATTTAACAGAACCTAATGAGTCGTTTTATGAGTCGGTGAGTAGTAAGCTTTCAAGAAAATATATAATTACAACCGGTTCCATAATTAGAACTTCAGAAACATTTTCTTTTATGCCACATGTGCTGATAATGAATCAGGCAAGTGTACTGCAATTTAATTTTGGCAGCACATTCAATGTTGACTTCAATAAATTTACAACTTTGATGTTTGGCGGTTATATCAGAAATAAAGATGCTGGTATTGCCATGCTTGGCATTGATTACGACAGGTATACTTTACAGTTTGTTTATGATATAAATACATCTACTCTTAATCCCGTAACACGAGGATTTGGGGGATATGAGATTACACTAAAATATTTGATGACAGGTGATAGAAGATATCAGAACAAATTTTTTTAAGCTTGGCATATAACCTCAAATAATGTAAATTATTTGAATTATATCATTCTTTAGTTTTAGATTCGAAATATTTTCCGCTGATATCAAAACCTAATTCCGTAACGGTTTTTACTCCTTCTTTTTTCACTTTCACATAATAGAAAGTTCCTTCATCGGTTGTGCTCAGCACGGCTTCTTTAATGGTATATCCCTTATATTCTGTTTTGATGTAAGAAATTATTGTGGAAGGCAGTTCTTTGGTATCAACCTTTTCAATCGAATTGGTTATCTCTTCATCTTTTTCTGAAGTAGTAGCTGTTGTAGTAGTGGAAGTTGATTTCTCGTCTGAAGTAGTAACTGCAGCTTTATTGTCTGCTTTTTCAGTATCATCAGTAATTGATTTTTCATCGGATGCAACTTTTTTAATCAGTTTACCAGCAAGTGTATAATACAACTCTACTGATATCTGTCCGATTCCCTCCTTTTTGGCCATAATATAATAATAAGTTGTAGTAGCTGGTTCTTCAACCATTTCGGAAGTTTTTACTTTATAACCCACGTACAACTGCTTAAGATCATTACCTACCGGCCCTGGTAATTCTTTTTCAGAAATAATGTATTTTGTAAAATGCCAGGTACCATCTAATGTAAACTCTGCCCTGCCTTTCATTTCTTCCGAAGTAAATGTGGCAGTATACAAAGTACTATCAGTTTTCCATGATTCAAGTGCAGCATCCGGATATTTTGTTTTGAATGCATTGAATACTGCAGGAGGTACGCTTACTGCTACCTGCCCTGTGCCGGTCGATTTGTAAAATGATTCAGGAACAGATTGATTGGTAAAATTTCCTTTCAGATCAAAGTAAAGAATGGCTTCATCAGTGATACCATCTTTTTTCAGAATGATGTAATAATGTTCACTTTCAGAAGGTGTGTCGCGCATAGATGATTCCTTAATCTTGGCATCCCTGAAATTGGATGTAACATAAGTTACAACAGCACCGGGCAATTCCTTGTATCCTATTTCATATCTTGTGTCGACCCATTTACCATCGTTTGCAAAAGAAGCTTTTACATTCTGATCATCTGACTTAAAAGAAGCAGTATAAATATCAATGTTTTTGTTCCATGAAACTTTTCCCTGTGGAGTGAATTTATCTTTGAAGTTACTTACTACATTGGGCGGAAGCTCGCTCTCCTTGTAATCCTGAGAAAAAACTGAAAGGGAAAGAAACAGCAAAAAAACTGATAGTAAATAAAGTTTCATATCTGTTAAATTTTAAGATGCAAAATTACGAATTATTTGAATATGAATGCAGTAAAATCCTGATTTTTATCGGTGCAGACCGCAAAAACAAAGATATCGACAAATAGTAAAATTTAAAAAAAATCAGCGCCTTATGGTTTGCTTTCTGTCAGGTCCAACAGAAATAAAAGTAATAGGGACTTTTACGGTATCTTCAATAAAAGAGATATAATCCTTTAATTCGACAGGTAGTTCCTCGTATGATGTAATCTTATCAAGCAAGACATTCCACCCTTTCATTTCTTTGTACACAAGCTCAAGTTCGCCTGGATTGATTTCATAAGGAATATATTCAATCTTTTTTCCCTTGTAAATATAGTGTGTACAAATTTTTATTGTAGGAAAGTTGCTCAGCACATCAGCTTTCATCATGAGAAGCTGGCTTACACCATTCAACATGATTGAATATTTGAGAGCAGGAATATCCATCCATCCACAACGCCTGGGGCGGCCAGTGGTGGAGCCATATTCATTTCCGTTCTTTCTAAGCAAATCTCCGGTTTCATCAAAAAGTTCTGTTGGAAACGGACCGCTGCCAACCCTGGTACAGTAGGCTTTAAAGATGCCATACACTTCACCGATTATTTTTGGTGAAATTCCCAGTCCTGTGCAAACTCCCGCGCAGACTGTATTTGATGAGGTTACAAAAGGATACGTTCCGAAATCAATATCAAGCAGTGAACCTTGTGCTCCTTCGGCAAGAACGGATTTATTCTCAAGCAGGCTTTCATTCAGAAATATTTCGCTGTCGATATAGGGAATCGTTTTAATAATTTCAATTGCTTCGAACCATTTGGTTTCATAAGCTTCAAACGAATCTCCGTCAATTTTGTAATCGCTGAAATCAAAATGAAGATTTCGTACAAGTTCCAGATGCTTTTGTTTTAATGACTCGTAAATGCCTCTGAAATCGGCCTTTTCAATATCACCTATACGAATGCCATTTCTCGCGGCTTTGTCGGTATATGCAGGTCCAATTCCTTTTAGTGTGGAACCAATTTTTGATGCACCTTTAGCAACTTCATTAGCTGCATCAAGCAACCTGTGCGATGGAAGGATGAGATGCGCCTTACGCGAAATCAACAGGTTTTTTCTCACGTCAACATTTCTGCCTGCAAGTTTTATAATTTCTTTATTGAAAATTACGGGATCAATAACAACACCATTGCCGATAACATTTTTTTTATCAGAATGAAAAATTCCAGAAGGAATAGTATGCAGCACATGTTTTATTCCGTCAAATTCAAGTGTGTGCCCTGCATTTGGTCCACCCTGGAAACGGGCGATGATATTATATTGTGGTGTTAGCACATCCACAATCTTCCCTTTACCTTCGTCGCCCCACTGAAGGCCTATCAATACATCAACATTCATAAAGGATTCGGTATAGAATTATAATTTGGTATCAGCATGTTTTTTGCATCTGCCGTAAAAAATAAGCGAATGATGGGTGACATCGAAATCGAGCATATTACTTAAGGATGATTCAATTTCCTGAATTCGTGGATCGCAAAACTCCATCATTTTCCCACATTCAATGCATATTACATGGTCGTGTTGTTTGAATTTATAGGCTCTTTCAAATTGCGCAACATTTCTGCCAAACTGATGTTTTACGACCAGGCCGCAAGCCAGCAGCAATTCGATAGTATTATATAAAGTAGCCCTGCTAACCCTGTACTTGTTATTCTTCATGCGGATATACAAAGACTCAATATCAAAATGACCTTCTTCAAGATAAATTTCTTTAAGAATAGTAAACCTTTCAGGGGTTTTTCTGTGCCCATTGGTTTCGAGGTAAGTAATAAAAATTTGTTTTACTGTATCTAATGTTTCCTGGTCAATCATAGAAAAATATTTATTGCATAAAATTACAAAAAAAAGGAAATGAAAAGAGATTATTTAAAAAATTTCTAAATAAAAAGAATTGTTAATATAAGAATATTGAGGATGATAGTTGACAAGAAGACAAGTCATAAGTCACAAGTCATAAGTAGCAAGTCGTAAGTAAAGAGTTGGTAATTTGCATTCAACAATAAATTAAATTGAGAGTTGCGGACTGCGGACTGGAGACTGATAACTGATGACTGCCCACTGCAGACTCTTTTCAATGATAACCTTTCTCGAGAAGATTTTTACGTCTTATCAATCCTGAAAACCTGCTGAACTCCTTCAACTTTCTTAAGGTTTTTGATTAGTTCGTGCATATGCTTGGTGTCGTGAACATACAACATTACAATGCCCACAAATGTGCCTGCATCACTGTCGACACTGATGGACCGCATATTCACATCAAGGTCATTTGAAATAACTTTGGTGATATTATTTACAATGCCCATTTTGTCAATTCCAATAATTTTTATACCAGCAAGAAATGCGATTGATTCATTGTGAGTCCATTTTGCCTTTATAGTTCGGTAGGCATATTTTGACAACATGTTCATTGCATTGGGGCAATTGCTGCGATGAATCTTGATCCCTTCATTTATAGTGACAAATCCGAATACATCATCGCCTGGAATTGGGTTGCAGCAAGGCGATAAGGTATACTCCAACTTATCCATGTTGTCACCAATGAGCAATGTGTCCTGTTTGTTTTTTAATTGGGTAGCAATATCAGGAACTGCAGGTTTTACTTCTCCCTCTTTTTCTTTCCCCGTTAAGCGGGAAAAAGGAGATGTGAGATATTTTAACCACTTTGCTCTGTCCTTTTCCTGGATGAAAGCTTTAATTTCACGAAGCCCTATTTTGCCGGATTCAACCTGGCAGTATAATTCCTGTGAATTCGGAATTTTATAAAAATTAAGAAGTTTGGAAATATTTACATTGTTGAATTCAAGTTTCAGCTGCTTGAATTTTCGCATCAGAATTTCTTTTCCTTCTTCGGCCAGTTTTCTTGTGTCCTCTTTTAGTGCCGCCTTGATTTTTGTTTTTGCCTTGGCTGTAATAACATAGGAAAGCCAGTCTTCCTTGGGTTTTTGCTTGCTGGATGTAATAATTTCAACCTGGTCACCACTTTTCAACTTGTGATTAAGGGGAACCAATCGATGGTTTACTTTTGCGCCAATACAAGTATCACCAATTTTTGAATGGATGTTGTATGCAAAATCAAGCGATGTAGAGCCAATAGGAAGTGTTTTCAATTCACCTTTAGGTGTAAAGATGAAAATTTCATCAGCGAAAAGATTCAGTTTGAAATCGTCAAGAAAGTCAAGAGCATTGCCTTCCGGGCTTTTCAGCAGTTCACGGATTTTCTTGAGCCAGTCATCAAGTCCGCTTTCATTGCTGTTCTCGTCTTTATATTTCCAGTGCGCTGCATATCCTTTTTCAGCGATCTCGTCCATTCTTTTACTTCTGATCTGCACTTCCACCCATCTGCCTGAAGAACTCATCACTGTAGTGTGAAGAGACTCATAACCATTGGCTTTTGGATTCGATATCCAGTCGCGCAACCTGTCTGGATTAGGTCTGTAAAAATCAGTAACAATAGAATATATTTTCCAGCATTCGGCTTTTTCCTGCTCGCTGGGAGGATCAACCACAATGCGTATTGCAAATAAATCGAAAACTTCTTCAAATGGAATTTCTTTCTTCTTCATTTTTTCCCAGATCGAATTCACCGATTTTGTGCGATAGGTAATAGTGAAATCGATATTTTGGCTCACCAATTCCTTTTTGATAGGATTGATAAAGCTGGTGATGAAGCGTGTACGGGCCTTTTCCGTTTCTTTAATCTTGATAGAAATATTTTCATAGATCTCTGGCTCGGTAAATTTTAATGCCAGATCTTCCAGTTCGCTTTTTATTGCATAAAGTCCAAGTCTGTGAGCAAGTGGAGCGAAAAGATATAAAGTTTCATACGAAATTTTCAATTGCTTCTGATGCGGCATTGCTTCAAGTGTCCGCATATTATGCAACCTGTCGGCCAGTTTGATCAATATCACCCTAACATCATCCGATAAGGTAAGCAGCATCTTTCTGAAATTCTCCGCCTGCATGGATGGAGAATTATGATCGAATATTTCGGAAATCTTTGTGAGGCCGTCGATAATCTTAGCAACTTTTTCTCCAAAGAGGCCCCGGATGTCGGATAGCGTGTATTCCGTGTCTTCAACAACGTCGTGCAATAACGCACACACTACCGAAGTTGTGCCAAGTCCTATTTCAGATGCGGAAATAAGGGCAGTGGCAATAGGATGGTAAATATAAGGTTCGCCCGTCTTTCTGCGCATATCCTTATGAGCCTCAACAGCAAGGTTGAATGCTTTTCGGATCTGCTTCTTGTCTTCTAAATTGGTGTTGGGTTTGCAAGCTTTAAGAAGATTCCTGTAGCGCTTAATAATTTCCTGACGTTCTTTTTCGGCCTTTATTTCCTGCATGATACTGCCTTCAATAATTTTTACAAAAATAGTTTAAATAATTTATTAAGTCAATTACGTATTCTCAAACTATTTGAAACAGTCCATGATTAATATTTGTATAGTTAGAAGTCGTGAAGAGTTTATTTATTCTTCCATTGTCAGAAAAAGTAGATTTGATAATTACGTATATTTACGGAAAAAGCATTTTCCAGCGGCAGTGATTATAAGGCCTGGGAAAATATAGTGTTTATCAGTACACAAATGACTGGCTAGCCGGAGTTTATTTCTATACTTCAATACTATTATTCGATAAAAAAATAAATGCAAGAAAACATATTGTAAGTTATTGAATATGAATACTATGCGAAAACAAATCAAGATAACTAATTAAAAATCACCTTCTAATCGGTAATTTTCCTTGACAGAAATGTCGTGGATTTTTATTTTAGCCAATATTTTTTCAGTAATTTTGCAGAGAATATTCCTTACAGTTCTTTTGAAATATAAACTCAGGTTGTTAGATTTTAAACGAATTAGATATTAAGTTAGCGAGTTTAGTAAAAAGGGGAAAAGGGATAGAAAAAGACGTTCATTGACACACAAATTAAAATAGGAGAGAAAATAATCAAACCCTTATAATTATTTTATCTCGATTTATATTTAATGTAATCTTAATGTGGACCTAATTTGATTTTAACGTCATTGGTTCATTGGTTATCTATTTTTGCGAACAAAATAATCGATACCATAACTATATTGGAATATTTTCTAATTTTTTTTTGTGATCATAAAATATTTTTTATCTGCACGTTATAATTAATTCGTGATCGATTTGACGTTTTCTAAAAGTAAAATATTACATCTCTCATTGATATCAGGCGGTTCAAATAAGTTAAATCTAACTTTCACGACCTTGGAATTGCTTATTCAAAACAAACTCAATTATATAAATTTATAGATATGAAAAAACTATTCTTACTTTTCGCTATTGTTTGGTTATCTGTATCTGGTTATGCACAAACAATCGTTTATCATGAAAATTTCGAATTATCCTCTTTGGGTGATAGTGTTGTTTCCAGCGGGAATCCCGGATGGAATATAGGAACTTATCTTCACAATTCAGGATTGCGTTCCGACTCTTCGCATGTGGCAGTGAATGATTCAACATTCTTGACAACAGCAGCATTCAGTACGGTTGGATATTCCAACGTAATTCTTCAGTTTTCGCATATCTGCAAGGTGGAATTTTTTGACAATGCAATCGTTCAGGTTTCAAACAACAACGGTGTTACCTGGACTCAGCTTACGGCTGCTCAATATCTGGGTACGGGGCAATTTGGGGCAAATGGAAATAAGTTTGCATCTACTTCCTACACTGATTGGCTGCCTGGCACTCCAAACGCCACGCCTACTAATACATGGTGGAAAACAGAACAATTTGATATTTCTTCCCTGGTAGGAAATTTTTCGCAGGTTAAAGTTAGATTCAAGCTTTCAGATGGCAATGGTACTGGTGCTGGTAATAACTGGGGCTGGGTAATTGACGACATTTTAGTAAATGGCGCTACTTCTGAATTAGTTCCTCCTATTATTGCACTGAATGCACCGATTCTTGATCAAGATACAGTATATACTACTGGCCCTTTCACAATATCTGCAGAAATAACCGATGCATCCGGTATTTCTTGGGCTAAACTTGCATATAAACTAAATGCTGCTTCTCAATACGATACACTTGTAATGACAAATACTGCCGGTAGCACCTATACTGCGCAAATTCCAAGTTACACATACAATAATAAAATATGGTACCATATAATTGCTGCCGATAACTCTCCTGCTCATAATATTGGCTTGAATCCTTCTTCTAGTGATAACTGGTTTTTAATAATGCAGGGACCTGCTGATGTTATTGTTGGAACGGGAACAGTTACTACAGATAATTACTATCCTTTTTATAACTATTATGAAAATAATCGCACACAGATGCTATACAAAGCATCTGAAATTAATAGTTCAGGGAGCATTACCCATTTAGCATTGGATATTAGTTTTGTAACCGCTGATGTTACCAAAAGAAATTTATTAAATTTTACAATTAAGATTAAACCAACTTCCATTTCTACACTTGGCACTGCTTATGAGGATATGACTGCTGCAACAACAGTATTTACAAACGCAAGCTATAACCTGATTTCAAGCTTAGGATGGCATGATTTTGATATTATAGATTTTCCATATAATGGTACGAGCAATCTGATTGTTGAAATAGTTTGGGGTGATAACGGAGCCTACTGTGCTTCCGGAGACCAGTATAATGTTTATAGAACAGATTATAGTGCAGGTACAGATGTGCTTGTTGTTTATGGATATGCTGATTCTGAAACACCTCCATTATATGATGGTAACTCTAAAATTCGTCCCAATATTAAATTCTCTTTTCCTGTCACAAATTATGGTGAAGATGCTGGTATTACTCAGGTAAATGAACCTACAGGAATTGTACTTGCAGGAACTTCTCTTCCAGTTAAGGTTACAGTGAAAAATTTTGGAGTTGACACATTGGTAAAAGCTACAATAAATTGGAAACTTGATGGAGTGCTGCAATCTCCTTACAACTGGACTGGTAGTTTGCTACAGGCAGTTTCTTCAGCACCTGTAACTCTTGCTTCACAGTCGTTCACTGCGGGAAGCCACACTATTAAAGCATGGACAGAACTTCCGAATGACAGCATTGACGAGAACCATATGAATGATACCATAAATAGTTCTTTCTATGCATGTAGCAGTATACTGAATGGTACATACACCATTGGCGCATCAGGTGCAGACTTCCCAACTTTTGCGGCAGCATTAACTGCTATGCAGAATTGCGGAATAAGTGGCCCTGTAGTGTTTAATGTGCAGTCCGGTACTTATACTGAACAATTAAGTTTTCCTGAAATTGGTGGTGCTTCTGCAACAAACACCATTACATTCCAGTCATTAACAGGAGTGAATACAGATGTTACTTTGCAGTTTGCAACAACTACCGCAAACAATTATGTAGTGAAACTTAATGCTGCAGATCATTTCAGGTTCAAAAATATGACCCTGAAAAGTACCGGTACAACTTATGCACACGTAATTGAGATGACCGGAAATGCTATCGACAACCAGTTTGATGGGAATCATATAACTGGTTTAATTGTTACAGCAGCTTCAACAAATGATGCATTGGTTTATTCTGCAGCAAGTTCCGATTCAATATCTGTATTCAATAATAATACTTTTACAAACGGTTCCTATGGCTTATATTTCTATGGTGGAAGTACAACGGCACTTGAAAACAAAACAACTGTTACAAACAATACCTTCGCCAATCAGTATTCTAAAGCTATTCATTTATATTATCAATATGCTCCAATTATTAGCGGCAATACTATTACAACCAATACAACCAATACTGTATTCTATGGTATTTATACCGCATACTGCGATAATAATCTTAAAATTTTAAAAAATAAAATAACCATTCCTAACGGAGGTTATGGAATAGAAATTTACTATTGTGATGGAGTTTCTGGTGCTGAAGGATTGACTGCAAATAACTTTGTCAGCATTGGTGGCACTGCTTCAAGCTATGGTATTTATGATTATTATAGCACGTTCCAAAATATTTATTTCAACAGTGTTAATGTTTATACGAACTATGCTACTGCAAATGCCATGTACTTATCTGGCGGTTCAACCTACCTTAACCATAGCTTTAAAAATAATATTTTTGCATATACAGGGTTAAATACAAGTGGAAGGGCGTTTTACGTTGGGACACCTGCTATGGTAAGTTCTTCTGACTATAACGATTTGTATTCTACCGGAACCTCTCTTGGATATTGGAGTGTTGCACAGGCAAATCTTGCTGCATGGCAGGCTGCTTCTTTACAGGATGCTAACTCAATATCTAGCAATCCAAATTTTATAAGCGCTACAAATCTTCACACATTTGATTCCGGTTTAAATGGTCTTGCTACTCCTATTGCGGGAATAACCGATGATATAGACGGGGAAGTAAGAAATACTTCAACTCCTGATATCGGTGCTGATGAGTTTACTCCGCTGTCTACAGATATTGGTATAGTAAGCATTATTGCCCCTATTGGTGGTTGTGGACTTGGTACAACTGAAAATGTTACCATACAGTTAAAAAATCTTGGTGGCACAACAATTACCACTGCTGATGTTTATTATAAACTGAATAATGGTACACCTGTTCATGAAGTATTCAATGGTAGTATTGCTCCCAATGCCACATATAATTATACTTTTACACAACAAGCCGATTTGTCTGCAATTGCTAATTATACTTTTAAATTCTATGTTGCATTAACCGGCGATTTGAATTTATTAAATGATACAATTTCAAATTATACAATTTCAAACGGCTGGGATTTTTATTCTTCAGTTTATACAATGGGATTTGAACCAACTGATAATATGTCAGCATGGTCAAAACTTGATGTGAACGCTGACGCCAGAACTTGGGAATTTCCATACAACAGTGCAACTTACGCCCATACTGGTTCAAATAGCGCCCGATTCTATAATGGCACCACAAATTCTGGAAACGACTGGCTATTTTCACGTTGTTTTTCTTTAAATACAGGAGAAACCTATAAAATTGATTACTGGTATAGAGTAGAAAGTGCTACCTATCCAGAGAGTGTAGATTTAAAAGTCGGAAATTCTGCCACTCCTGCTGCAATGACAACAACATTGGTATCAATGCCAAGTTTTACGAATACCACTTATCAAAAAGCAACCGCATTATTTACTCCAACCACATCCGGAACCTATTACTTCGGCTGGTATGCTTATAGCCCGGCAGCAAACTATTATGCTTTTATTGACGACATTAACATCGCGTTATTGCCAAACCAGGAAGCCAGCATTGTTTCTATGATAACCCCTGTTTCGGGTTGTGGGCTTGGTAATGAAAATGTAAAAATAAGAATTGCTAACACCGGTGGAGCTTTAATCAATGGCAATCTTACAGCACATTATAAAATTATTGGCGGTTCCACAACTATAACCGAAGCTGTAACACAGCAAATTGCAATTGGCGGAACGTATGATTTTACTTTTGCTACTCAAGCTAATCTCACCGTTACAACTCAGGATTCTACTTTTAAAATTGCAACATGGATTGACCTCATCAGTGATCCTTTTGCTTCTAATGATTCTATTACAACAGATGTTCATTCATTTCATACTCCAGCTAATCCAATCGTTGTAAGTGACACTGTTCCTTATGGTGGAATAGCAACACTGCATGCAAGTTCAACTGATTCGCTTTACTGGTATGCTGCTGCTACAGGAGGAACACCGATAGGAACCGGATCAACTTTTACTACCCCTAATTTATATATCACTACTCCATATTATGTGGAAGCAAAATCAGGGGCACCAAGTATTAAGTTTACTGAAATAGCCACATACAGAACGGGAACAGGTCAGACACCTACTTATCCTGCATGGGCTACAGGCGCCGATCTGCTTGAAATTACCAACTTAGGCTCAGCTCCTCAAAACCTACAGGGGTATTCTTGTGAGATATTTGGTATTGGAGCAAGAACTTTTACATTACCCAATGTCGACTTACCAGCTAGCCAGGTAATGGTGCTTTGTGCAGGTACGGGCACTGATAGCCCAGCAAATTTCTATTACAATATGGGTGGATCAAGTGATGCAATTTCTTCAGGTTCGGCCAGTGGTTTCGTGATCAAAGATGCGCTAGGATTAGTTGTTGATGCTGTTGCATTAAACAGTTATACATTTTTACCAGCATCAGGAGTAACTCCAATCGATTGGTCTGGCAATTCCGCATCAACAAGCGGCCTTGCAGGAGAGATACGAACGGTTTCGGATAATAATATTGCTTCGGATTGGATTCTTTCAAGTGCAATAAATACACAAACTATCGGAACTTTAAACCCTATGCTTACTGCGGGTAGTGGTGGTGGCGGCTGTGCCAGCAACCGTGTTCCGGATACAGCTTATGTACAGTTATTGTCGACTGAAGCAGGAATATTTGAATTTTCAAGCCCTGTATCAGGATGTACGAATGGTACTGAAAATATTATTATTCACATAAGAAATAACGGTTCCAGCACTATCAACCCAGGTTTTTCTGCCTCTTACATCGTTAATGGTACAACACCAGTTACTGAAACAGTATACACCCAGATACTTGCAGGAGATACTTTAATATATACATTTACATCTCCCCTTACAGCTGGTGTTTCTACTACTAATCAAGATTCAACGTATAATGTAAAAGCATACATCGCTTTAACAGGTGATACCTATTATTCCAATGATACTATTAATTCATCGTTTACATTATATTATACACCCCCTGTTCCTGTTGTGAGCAATATGTCTATTCCTTATGGAACAACCGCAACGCTATCTGCTACATCAACAGATACTGTTTTCTGGTACGATTCACCAACTTCATCAAATGAGATTGAAATTGGCCCGACATACACTTCGCCTGTTCTTTACGGAAACACTGTATATTATGCTGAAGCATCCATCTTCACCCCTGGTGTTCAGACAACAGTAGGAACAGGAACAACATCAGAATCCTACATTCCATTCTATGGCTTATATGATTTCGGATGGAGCGCTATGTTGTATAAAGCAAGCGAACTTAACTTCATGGGAAGGATAGATACTATATCTTTCTATGTAAACAATACGGTTACAGCCTATCAGATGCTTAGCCAGAATATTTATATGTCTGAAACGCCAGATGCTGTTTTCGCAACTTCCGATAAACCAGATCCTGCTACGATGACACAGGTATTTACAGGTGATCTGACTTGGAATGGACCAGGCTGGTATAAGATTGCCCTTCAAAATCCGTATACTTACTCAGGTAACAGTAATCTTATGTTATACTGGGAAAATATGGATGGAGTTTATGTAAGCGGTTATCCTTATTTTAATTCCACACCAACATCAGGTAATCTTGCAAAATATAAATATCAGGATAACACATTCCCAACTACTGCAGGAACACTTACTGTTAACCGCCCGAATATTAAATTTATCCATACTGCAAAAGGATGTTCAAGCAACCGGGTTTCAGATACAGTTTTTGTATCTAGTATCCCTGCATGTGATGTAAGTGTGATTTCTATGGATTCTCCAAATTCTGGCATAGAGCTTACAAATGCCGAACAGGTAATTGTAAAAGTGAAAAACTTTGGAACAGCATCAGCTTCAAACATTCCAGTTAATTATACAATTAATAACGGAACCCCGGTAACTGAAACCATTGCAGGTCCAATCAACTCGGGAGATACGCTGGCCTATACTTTTACCACAAATGCAGACCTTTCCGCATTTACAACTTATAATATAAAGGCATATACTTCTCTGGCATGCGATATTACATATATTAATGATACTGTTTTGAAGACCGTAACTAACGATCCTTTACTGTATTGTTCATCCGGTGCCACATCAACAATTGATTGTGATATCAGTAATGTTACTGTTAGCAATCTTAATAATGGAACTGCTTTGCCGGTTTATACCAATCCAACCTGCACAGCAACCTATTCTGATTTCACATCACTGTCTCCTGTATTACTTATCGCTGGAATGAATTATCCAATTTCAGTTTCACAGAGCAATACAAGCACGACTTTCTGGGGGTCTGCTGTTAATGTTTATCTTGATTATAACAGAAATGGCGTTTGGGACCTTCCTCTGGAAAAGGTTTTCTCTTCTTCAACAACTTCAGCAATCCCTACTGTTTCCGGATCGTTTACAGTTCCTACAACAGGAATAGTTACTAATGCTCCTTTAAGAATGCGTGTTGTACTTGATGAAAGTGATGTCGCTCCGGCTTGCGGCACATACACCTGGGGTGAAACAGAAGATTATACTGTTATTATCTTCCCGCAGATTCCTCATGATGCAGGCGTTATAAGCATACTACAGCCTACCGCTTTAGGAAATGAAGGAACCTCAGTTCCAGTTCAAGTTATAGTTAAAAACTTCGGAACGGATACAATCTACAACTCTTCAAATATGATGGTTGATTATTCTCTGAATGGAGGTACCGCGGTTAGTACATTGTGGAACCTTGGTAATCTTGCTCCAATGGCTTCAGATACTATTGCATTACCAAATATCACTATGCCTGCAGGACAAAACAATATCTGTGCATATACAGTATTGCCAGGCGACTCGAACACGGTAAATGACCAAACCTGCAAATCGTTCTATGGTACACCATTGCATGATGCCGGAGTTATTGCAATTCTTCAGCCAGGTTCCATAAACGCTTCCGGGTCTTCTGTTGCAGTTCAGGTTGTGTTCAAAAACTTTGGAGTGGACCCAATCACAAACATGAGTCTGGATTATGAGATAAATGGTGGCACACCTGTAAGCCAGGCATGGTCAGGTAACCTGGTATCAAACGCTACTGATACTTTGCTTCTGCCTAATTTCACTGTACCTGCCGCAACATATAATATATGCTCATACACAGTATTGGCAGGTGACGGAGATCATACAAACGATACATTATGTAAGAATTCTTTCGGAATTTTCAAAGATACGTTGCCGTATTACGACAATTTCGAAGGTCCTGTTATTGCATGGTATGACTCTTCTCTAACTACTGGCACTATTTGGCAACTGGGAACACCTGCTTATGGCACAACCAATTCAGCGCATTCACCTGTAAATGCATGGGATATAAATCTGTCAACTACATATACTGCAAATGCCCACGCAATTCTTTACACTCAATTGTTTGATTTTACAAATGCAGTGAATGCGAAACTTAAATTCTGGCAAAATCGAAATGTTGAATCTTCATATGATGGTACTCGAATTGATTATACAATAGATGGCTCCACTTGGAATGTTTTGGGTATTATGAACGACCCAAAAGGTGTTAATTGGTATGATGATGATATTATTTCATCAAGTACTAAACCAGGATGGACGAGTACTTCTGGCGGATGGATAAAATCAGAATACCTGCTTGATACACTTAATGGAGAATCAAATGTACAGTTCAGGTTTGTGTTTACATCCGACGGATCTGGCCAGGTTGATGGAATGTCAATTGACGATATTTCAATAACTATTCCATCACCAATTGATGCAGGAATAGAAGCAATCACAAGACCGGTTGCACAAACTGCTGATGGTGCAACAGTTCAGGTTAAAGTTCTTATCAGGAATTTTGGAAATGATACACTGCATACCATACCAGTTGCATATACTGTAAATGGTGGATTACCTGTAACAGGAATCTGGACTGGAAACTTAAATCCTAACGATACAGTTAGTTATTTGTTCTCGACTGCATTCATATCTCCTGCCGGTCAATACACCATTTGTGCGTATACTTCTTTAACAGGTGATGGCGACCATCTGAATGATACAACGTGTAAGTCTATTGTTGGAATTCCAACTTTCAACTTACCGTATTCTGACAACTTTGAAGGTGTGAATTACTGGCTCAGTGCAGATGGTTCTGCACAATGGGAACTTGGAGTTCCGTCTTCATCCATTATTAATTCTGCACACAGTCCTGTAAACGCTTGGAAGACCAATCTCGACGGGGATTATGTAGCAAACATGGATGATAATCTATATACACCGGTGTTCAACTTTGATCCTGCAATGGATACTGTAACGATGTCGTTCTGGCATTGGTACAACAGTCAATCAGGCAGTGATGGCGGCAGAATACAATATACTCTTAATGGAGGAGCAACGTGGATTACACTGGGTTATGTGGGAGATCTGATGGCTACTAACTGGTATACCACTAATATTGGAAGTATACCTGCATGGAGCGGAAGTTCTACAGGATGGGTGAAATCTACATATACAATTAAAAAATCATCCACCTATAATAATTTTGCTTCTCCAATTCAGTTCAGGTTTAATTTCTTCTCTAATGCTTCAACACAATTGAATGGATGGGCAGTTGATGACTTTAATCTGACTGTACCACCTATCCCAATTGACGCCGGAGTAATCTCAATTGATCAACCTGTTGTCTCTACACCGATGTATTCCCAAGTTAACGTTGAGGTAAAAATCAAAAACTTTGGTACTGATACATTGCTCAGCATTCTGGTTGCATATAAAGTGAATTCAGGAACTCCGGTTACTGCTGCATGGACTGGCTCTTTGCTCCCGGGTGATACTGTAACCTATTCCTTTGCCACGACCTATATTTCACCGGCTGCAGTTTATACTCTATGCGCTTATACTGATTTAGCGGCTGATACACATGCCTTCAACGATTCAACATGCATGGTATATTCAGTAACATCAGCTTTGGTCGATGCAGGTATCACCAAAATTATCCAGCCAGCCGGACCAATCACTAATATTGGACCAGCAATTACTGTAAAGGCAACTATTAAGAATTTTGGTGTAAATACACTTACTTCAATTCCTGTTGGATTTAGCGTGAATGGAGCAGCCCTGATTTCTGAAACATGGACAGGAACATTGCTGTCGGGCGATTCAATTGATTACACCTTCACTGCAACCTATGTTTCTCCTACCCTTGGATTCTATACATTGTGCGTAACGACAGCTTCGCCAACCGATCTGGTTACCTCAAACGACAAGACTTGTAAAGCATACAATACAAATCTGGGTATTGAAGAAGCTGCAAACAATGGAATGTACCTGGGCCAGAATATACCGAACCCTGCAAATAATATGACCAGGATTGATTATTATGTTCCAAACAATGGTAACGCCAAATTCTCAATATTGAATGGCGTTGGACAATTGATCTACACCGAGTCACATAATGTAATGACAGGTGACAACACTATAACTTTTGACATCAGTAAATATACAGCAGGCATTTATTACTATACGCTGGAATTCAATGGTGGAAGGTTATACAGAAAGATGATCATAGTGAAATAAATTTCAGTTTTTTCAGAAAAGAGCCGACCATTGGTCGGCTCTTTTTTTTGAAAATAATAATAAAGTTGAATTTCCTGGCAGGAGTAGCTTTTTCAATTAGCAACAATGCCTTGCTTTTCCTTATGAATCTTGTAAACAGTGTAAATCAATCCATCAGTAAGTCCAATGCGAGGTACAAAAACAAAGTCTGATTTTGTGGTTTTCATGATGGACAGAAAAATCTCGGCAGCCGGAATAATAACATCTGCGCGGTCGGGGCGCATTCCCATTTCTTCAATTCGTTGCTGCAATGTCATATTGAAAAGTTTCTTATAACCCTGGCGAAGGTTTGGAAAACTTAGAGAACTGTCAGGTTGGGTGCTGTATAGCTTTGAGAGTTTATTGATATTTCCTCCTGATCCCACAATATAAATTTTGCCAAAATCCTTCCTGAAATTTTTAAACCATTCTTTCATGCGTACCCATTCCGCTTCATCAACTTTGTCGCCCAGCATGCGAATAGTTCCAAGTTTAAATGATCCGGAACCAACCAGCACATGATTTCGCAGCATAGATATTTCGGTGCTTCCGCCGCCCACATCTACATACATGGTAAGTGTATATTTTTTTCCGGTATTAATATTGTTTGTTGCACAAACTACCTGCGCTTCTTCAATACCATCAATAATTCTTACATTTATTCCTGTTTCGTTTTTTATCTTGTCGATGATCTGATGGCCATTGCAGGCTTCGCGCATGGCGGATGTTGCGCAGGCTATATAATCCACAGGTTTATAAACATCCATGAGCAGCTTAAATGCATTCATGGTTTTCATAAGATTTTCAATACGTTTATCCGATATGCAGCCTGTTTCAAAAACATCTTCACCCAGGCGCAAAGGGATTCGTATGAGTGACGCTTTTTCGGCAACAGCCTTGCCTTTGAGTTCGTAGACATTTGCAAAAAAAAGTCTTACAGCATTGGATCCTATATCAATTGATGCGAACAGCATTTATGTTATTTTTTAATTTACTTTTTTGTGAATTTTTTTCAGAAAGTCATAGATCTCATATTGAGAACGGATTTGTTTCTTCCCTTTAGTAGTTTTGTAATGATTGTACCGGTTATAGCTTAACAGTCGTGCTTTCATGTTATCTTTTAACTGAATATCAAGCATTGCTTTCAGTTCCTGCTGTATTTTTATATCGTTCACCGGACAAGCTACTTCCACGCGATAATCAAAATTACGCTTCATCCAGTCGGCTGAGGACAGATAATATTTTTCATCACCACCGTTGCAGAAAACCAGTATGCGCGAATGTTCAAGAAATTTATCAACGATACTTATGGCTTCAATATTTTCGCTTAATCCCGGAATACCAGCCTTAAGAATACATGTGCCGCGCGCAATAATTTTTATTTTCACTCCTGCACAACTGGCTTCATAAAGCTTGGTAACAATATCAATATCCACAAGGTTATTAAGTTTCAGAATCATCCATGCTTCCTTGCCCGTTTTGGCATTGTTAATTTCCCTCTGAATCATGCGCCTGAAAAAACTACGCATGTAAAAAGGAGAAACAATCAATGTTTTGAAACGCATTGGTCTGTAATTATTCTCGAAAAGGTCGAATACTTTTTCTACATCCGAAGCAATGTCCGGGTCGCAGGTAAATAAACTATCGTCAGCAAAAACTTTGGCTGTTTCTTCGTTATAATTTCCGGTACCTATATTGGAATAATAAATATTTTTATTTCCTTCTTTTCGCTTGATGAGCATTAATTTTGAATGCACTTTTAAACCAGGCATCCCGAAAATTATTTTTACACCTTCCTCACCAAGTTTTTCAGACCAGTCGATATTAGCTTTTTCATCAAAGCGAGCCTGCAACTCCATGTATACCGTAACCTCTTTACCATTTCTTGCCGCGTTTACCAAAGCATTGATGACATTTGAATTTCGTGCAAGGCGGTACAATGTCATTTTGATACTTTTCACTGTAGGGTCAATAGAAGCTTCGCGCAGAAGATCGATCACATAATCGAACGACTGGTAAGGGAAGTGAAGCATGATATCCTTTTCCCTGATTGAGCTGAATATCGATCTTGAATGTGGAAGATCCTTATGATGCAATGGAATTTTTGCAGGATACTCAAGTTTCAGGCTTCCAAGATTCGGAAATGCAATAAAATCTTTAAAATTATGATAACGTCCTCCGCCAAGCAGATCGTCGGTGTGCGAGAATCTGAATTTTTTTATCAGAATTTTCAGAAGATTTTCCGGGATGGTCTTATCGTAAATAAACCTTACAGGTCGTCCGGAACTACGCTTTTTGATACTTTCAGAAATAAGTTCAATAAAACTTTTTGAAACATCGTTGTCGATATCCAGTTCGGCATCTCTTGTAAATTTTATTGTATATGCTTCGAACGAAGTGTAACCGAAAATCTGAAAAATGTCCTTCAGGCAATACCTGATAATATCATCGAGTAAAATGAGGCTCCTGGATTTATCAGTTGACGGGAGTAATAAAAAGCGGGATACTGAATCGGTTGGAACTTTAATTAGCGCATAATCTTCTTTGATATGACTGTTTTTTTTCCCCAGGCAAACAGCAAGATATATCGATTTATCCTTGAGTGCAGAGCTTTGTTCAAAGTTGCTGATCATAATCGGAAAAAGATTAGGGCGTACATAATCGTGAAAATAATTCTTCACAAATTCTCCCTGCGTTTCGTTCAGTTGAGTTTCAGTCAGTATGAAAATATTTTCCTTTTCAAGTTGCCTGTGAATATAGTTGTATACATCAACAAATTGTTTCTGCTGGCGAATAACAATTTCATTGATCTCTCTTAAAACCTTGCCGGGATCAAACCCATCGTAATCATATTTTTTTTCGGGAAATGCCGCCATTCGGGCAAGTGTGGCAACCCGTACGCGAAAAAACTCATCAAGGTTGTTTGAGAAAATTCCAAGAAATTTTATTCTCTCAATCAGCGGAGTAGAACGATCGGCGGCTTCCTGCAGCACACGCTGGTTAAAATGCAGCCAACTGATCTCCCTGTTTATGAAATTCGATGTAGGTACTTTGATCGACATACTTTGCTAGATCAGTTGTTTTGGGAAAAGAACAAAATTTGTCTTGTGTGGCGCCTTGATTATTCCAATCCAGTTGCCCGTTTCAAAACTTAATGAAATAACCCCTGAAGTAGGAAGAAGATCTATTTTTTCTTCAAGAAACAGGTTCGAAAATTGTGTAAGGGTAGGGTTATGCCCAATAATCATCAGCGAATCCAGGTTATCGTTCAATCCAAAAATCAGGTTGAATAAATCATCACGATCCACTTGGTAGATATGATTACTTACTTCAATTTTTTCTACGGGATAATTAATTCCGGTTGCAATTATTTTTGCAGTTTCACCGGCACGTTTGGCGTGACTGCAGATCATCATATCCACAGAAACATTCCTAATGTTTAATTCGGCGACAATTTTTTTTGTATTGTAAATACCAGTTTCAATTATAGGCCTGTCCACATCGGGAAGTTCGGGAAAGTCCCATGATGATTTGGCGTGACGGACTATGTAAAGTGTTTTCATACATCCAAAATTATTAAGTTTTTTTTACAGCAACTTCTTTTTAGCATTTTGTTTTCTACATTTTATCAACTTAGAAAATAAAAAACCCTGAATACGCAGGCATTCAGGGTTAATTCTTATATGCAAATCTTAATAAGCGAAAAGTGGAAAATCCTTCATCATCTTATGCACTCTTGCTTTCACACTTTCGATTACTTTTTCATTTTCAATATCGCTGATCACTTCATCCATCAGGTCTACAATAATCGGCATGTGTTCTTCTTTAAGTCCTCTAGTTGTGATAGCTGGAGTTCCTACGCGCAGGCCCGAAGTAGTGAATGGCGAACGGCTGTCGAAAGGAACCATGTTTTTATTTACAGTGATCTCGGCCCTTACAAGTGTATTCTCAACCTGTTTTCCTGTGATTGCCGGGAACTTTGTACGCAGGTCAATTAACATCAAATGATTGTCAGTGCCGCCGCTGATTACTTTGTATCCTTTGTCGGTAAAGCATTTCGACATGACCTTGGCATTTTTCATCACTTGTATAACATACTGTTTGTACTCATCAGTAAGCGCTTCGCCAAAGGCAACAGCTTTTGCAGCAATTACATGTTCAAGAGGACCACCCTGCACGCCTGGGAACACAGCCGAATCAATCAGCGTCGACATCATCTTGATTTCGCCTTTTGGTGTTTTATATCCCCATGGATTTTCAATATCTTTTCCGATTATAATAATTCCTCCTCTTGGCCCGCGTAATGTTTTATGGGTGGTTGAAGTAATTACATGGCAATAAGGAATAGGGTCATTCAGTTGTTTTTTTGCGATGAGTCCTGCAGGATGTGCAATATCGGCCATCAGGATAGCACCTATTTTATCTGCTATTTCACGCATGCGTTTATAGTCCCAGTCCCTGGAATATGCTGATGCACCTGCAAGTAATAATTTTGGTTTTTCCTGAAGTGCTACTTGTTCCATCTTGTCATAGTCGATAGTACCTGTTTCTTCTTCAACTCCATAAGAAACTGCCTTGTAAACAAGTCCGGAAAAGTTAACTGGTGAACCATGCGAAAGATGTCCGCCATGCGATAAGTTGAGGCCCATAAATGTATCGCCCGGTTTAAGGCATGCAAGGAATACTGCCATGTTTGCCTGTGCACCTGAATGAGGTTGAACATTGGCATATTCAGCGCCGAATAATTCTTTCAACCTGTCTATGGCAAGTTGTTCCGTTTGATCCACCATCTGGCAACCGCCGTAGTAACGCTTTCCGGGATAGCCTTCAGCGTATTTGTTAGTCATGCAGGAGCCCATTGCCTGCAATACCTGGTCGCTTACAAAGTTTTCAGATGCAATCAGCTCAATGCCTTCCATCTGGCGTTTCAGTTCCAGGTTAATGATATCAAATACTTTTTCGTCTCTTTTCATATTATGAATATTAGATGTTGCTTTATTTTGATGCTCTCAAAATTATAAATTATTTGAAGAAATGAAAGAGGAATTCGTAAATAATGAATTATTGAAAAAGGGCCGTTGGAAAATTCAATATAACTTCTTAACTTTGACAAGACACAATCATTATGTTAAACAACGCTACTTTCCGTTTCTATGAAGAACTGAATGATTTCCTTCCTTTAGCGAAAAAGAAGGTTGAGTTTGTGCAACCATTTGACGGGGCGCCTTCCATAAAACACGTCATTGAAGCGATTGGTGTTCCTCACGCTGAAGTTGATTTAATACTGGTTAACAGTAAACCTGTTGATTTTAATTACAAATTAAAGAACAACGACTTTGTATCAATTTATCCGGTTTTCGAAACCTTAGAGATTTCGGGTGTTTCCCATCTCCGGGAAAAATCCTTAAGAGAAATTAAATTCATTCTGGATGTACAACTTGGCAAACTTGCAAAATACCTGAGATTGTTTGGATTCGACACTATTTATCAAAATGATTACGAGGATAAAGAAATTGTCCGGATTTCTCTTGCGGAACATCGCATAATTCTAACCCGCGATATAGGTTTATTAAAATTGAAATCTGTGACCCATGGTTATTTTATCCGTGACCAGAACTCAAAAGGCCAATTAACAGAAGTGTTAAAGCATTTTGATTTGTATAAGGTCTTAGATCCTTTTAACCGCTGTATAAAATGCAATGGGAATTTAGAAATGGTTGAAAAAGAAAAAATTATTCAACAGCTCGAACCTTTGACTAAAAAATATTTCAATAAATTTTACCAATGTACACATTGCCAAAGCATTTTTTGGGAAGGTTCGCATTTTGATCACATGACCAGCTTTATAAATACGATTAAGAATTCAGGAATTCAATGAAGTCAGGGGAATTGGTAAGGTCAATGAAGTCCTTAACCATTAACCCTTCAGCCACATGCCATAGAACAAACTCGAAGTTACGGTTAATAAATCTTATTACTATTGTATTTTTAAACTTATTGCATTCATTGATCTCCAGCTCCCATCAGAAAATTTGGCTTTAATATTTTCAAAATATAATTTATTGCCTGATTCCAATTCATTAATACTTTTTTTCATTTCTGCTGTTAGCATATTATTTGTGCTATTTTGCTCATAAAGATTTCCATTTATATATATAGTCATTGTAAAGGATACAATCGTTATATTTTTCTCCAAACAACTTAAACTATCAGCTTTTAATATAGCATCTTTACTAATTACACCACTAATAATACCAGCTACCGTGGCAACGGGCCCTTGAATTTGTGTTGTTTTTTGAATTGTATCTGTTGTTTGTTGAGCATTCAATGTCGTATTTAAATAGAGCATAACAACTGAAAGTGTCAATAAAATCAATGTTTTTTTCATGATTTGTTTATTTTAAGGTTAATTAATTTTGTTTATAGAGCACTTATATTACAGGAAAGAACAACTCAATAACCCAATAACTTTCTAACTTGTCAACTTTATTCTTCAGCAAATTCCTTCAGCTTCTTCCTGTAAACATTAAACACATTCGATCTTGATACAAAGCCAATATACTTGTTAGCCTCAATTACCGGTAGGTTCCAGAGTCCTGTTGCTTTAAATTTATCCATTACACTTTCCATTGTATCACTCAATGAAACAAATTCGCCCGGTTGCGCCATAAGGTCTTTTACGCGCACTTCATTGTATTTTTCTTTATCGAACATGATGGCTCTTACATCATCAAGCATGATCATTCCAAGGAAACGATATTGGTTGTCAATAACAGGAAAAATGTTTCGTTGCGATTTTGCAATTATTTTTACAAGGTCACCAAGCGTAGAATTCTTATCGACCGGAGTGAAATTCTTTTCCACTACCTGCTCCACGTTCATCATTGTGAGGATGGTTTTATCTTTATCATGATGAATCAGATCGCCCTGCTGCGCAAGCTTCTTCGCATAGATAGAGTACTTCTCAAAATAATGAATTGTAATATATGAAATAGAGGCGGTGATGATCAGAGGAATAAAAAGTCCGTAACCACCCGTAATTTCAGCAATGAGAAAAATTGCAGTGAGCGGCGCTTGCATTACACCTGCTATCAGTCCTGCCATTCCTACAAGCGTAAAATTGCTTTCTGAAAGTTTAACCCATGTGGGAGCAAAAATATTAATAGCTTTTGCAAAAGTAAAACCGGTTACACCACCCATAAACAGGCTGGGTGCAAACACTCCGCCTATTCCGCCGCTTCCTGTTGTTACTGCCATGGCAATAACTTTAAGAAAAAGTACTATTCCGAGAAAAAGCAGCAACAGCCAGCTGTTATCATATGACATGTAAAATAAACTGTTGTCAAGTATCTGGTGCGTATTCCCGCTAAGTATTGATTTCATTGCGGTATAGCCTTCGCCATATAGAGGTGGAAAAAAATAAATCATTGTACCCAATAAAATTCCACCGATGATAAGCTTTTTGTAAGGGTTGTATATTCTTCCGAACAGCTTTTCTACGTAAGCATTCGTCTTTACAAAATACAATGAAATGAATCCGGAAAAAATACCCAGCAGTATATAAAATGGAATTGCATTGAAATTAAATGTGTCCTTCAGCGTAAAATAAAATTCAATTCTTGTTCCGATCAGTAATGATGAAACTATTGCTCCCGTTACTGTTGACATTAATATAGGAATAATTGAAGTAGCCGTAAGGTCGAGCATTAATACTTCAAACGCGAAAATCATTCCGGTGATAGGAGCTTTGAAAATTGCCGCAAGCGCTCCGGCAACGCCACAACCAATAAGGAGTGTGAGCGATTTGTAATTTAATTGAAAAACCTGTCCGAGATTCGATCCTATTGCTGCACCGGTGTAAAGAATAGGGGCTTCCATCCCTACAGAACCTCCGAAGCCCCCTGTAAATGAGCAGGCCACAATGGATGAATAGGTGTTGTGTCTTTTTATTTTGCTGTTCTTTTTCGAAATTGCATAAAGTACTTTTGTCACACCGTGGCTGATATCATCCTTTACAAAAAATCTGACAAAAAGAACAGTGATCAAAATTCCAATGCCCGGCAAAATAAGGAAATACCAGTTTTGTTTTTCGCTTATCTGCGTATCGCGCAAAATAGATTCAATGTAATGAACTGAGGTCTTTAATGCAACGGCGCCAAGTCCTGCAATAAGCCCGATAATGATGCTGAGGAAATATACCAGCTGTTTCTCAGTGATGTGTTTTCCCCGCCAGATATTCACTTTACCATATAAAGTCGAATCACTCATGAATAGTGTCATTATATAAAGTTAGTGTTTGGATCAGAATGTTCGAATTCGAGGCTTTTGAAGTCAAAAAAAAAAAGCGGAGTTTACCAATGTAATCGAGCATTTTTTTGACGAGAGTAACGATGAAGGCGAACATTATGGACAAACACTTATTAGCAAATGTAAAATATTAACTGATGACACAAAAATTTTTGAGTAATTTTGAAAACAACGAAGAGTTTGCATATGATAAAATTTGAAAAGTTTGTTTTGCCCAATGGCCTAAAGGTCATTGTTCACAAGGATGCATCAACACCGATAGTTGCCATGAATATTCTTTACGATGTGGGTTCACGCGATGAAGATCCTGAGCATACTGGTTTTGCCCATCTTTTCGAACATCTGATGTTCGGAGGATCGGTCAATATTCCTAAATACGATGAACCTTTACAGCGTGCAGGAGGCGAAAACAACGCATTTACCAACAGCGATATCACAAATTATTATCTTACGTTTCCCAAACAAAACCTTGAAACTGCTTTCTGGCTTGAATCTGACCGTATGGCCGGACTTGCCTTTTCAAAAAAAAGTCTTGATGTGCAACGGAATGTTGTTACTGAGGAATTCAAACAAAGTTATCTGAATCAACCTTATGGTGATGTGTATCTTCTTCTGAAACCTTTGGCATATAAGGTGCATCCATACCAGTGGAATACGATTGGGAAAAATATTAAGCATATTCAAGAAGCCTCAATGAGCCAGGTGAAAGCTTTTTTTAAAAAGTTTTATTGTCCGAACAATGCAATCATGGTCATAGCCGGTGATGTTGATGTAAAAGAAATTAAAAAACTTTCGGAAAAATGGTTTGGTCCAATACCCAAAGGACCTGCTAATAAAAGAAAACTGCCTGCCGAGCCCGAACAGAAAAAAGCAAGAAAACTTTCAGTGAAACGAAAAGTTCCTTCAGACACCATTTACAAAGTATATCATTGCTGTGGCAGAACCGATACAGAATATCATGCAACAGATCTTTTATCAGACGTTTTGTCCAATGGAAGATCTTCAAGGCTGTTCCAGGAATTGCTTATGAAACGGAAACTTTTCAGCGATATCAATGCATACATTTCCGGCGATATGGATAAAGGTCTTTTTACAGTTACCGGAAGGCTTATCAAAGGCGTAACAATGGATATGGCTGAGAAGGCAATTAACGAGGAGTTAAAAAAAATTCAGAAACATATTGAAGAAAGTGAACTTGAAAAAGTGAAAAATAAAATTGAGGCCACGCTTATCTTTTCTGAAATGAATGTGCTGAACAAGGCTATGAATCTTGCTTACAACGAATTGCTCGGAGATGCTGATCTTATAAATACTGAAATCGACAGATACCGGGCAGTAACAGCAGATATGATAAAAGAACAGGCACGTAAGATTTTTAGGGAAGAGAACTGTTCAACTTTATATTACAATGTGATTAAATAAATTGAAATTTAAAAAGCATATGACCAAAATAATATCTCCCGACAGATCGAAACAACCCGCTATCAAATTAATCGGAAAAATAAATCTGCTGAAACCCGAAGTAAAAACTCTTGATAACGGAGTTCCCTTATATTCCTTTAATACCGGCACTCAGGATATTATTAAAATAGAATGCATGTTCAATGCCGGAACATGGTATCAGGAGAAAAAACTGGTTGCGTTTTCAACAATTAAAATGCTTACCGAGGGTACGAAGGATCACACTGCATCTGAACTTGCGGAATTTTTTGATTCGTATGGAGCTTTTGTAGAAACTGAAGCGGAAAAAGATTACACCAATATTTCATTGTATTGTTTAACCAAGCATTTGCAAAAATTACTTCCCGTATTTTCTGAAATGATAAAAGGATCAGTTTTCCCCAAGCATGAATTGGATGTGCTTCTGGCAAATACAAAGCAGGATTTGCTCACATCAATGCAAAGGGTAAGTTACATTGCACGTGTAAAATTTGCCGAACAATTGTTCGGAAAGCAGCATCCTTACGGACAGACCGCGATTGTTGAAGATTACGATAAAGTAAGTTCAAATGATATTATTGATTTTCATAAAAAGTTTTATCACCCTGCTAACCTCAGGATAATAGCTGCTGGGAGAGTTGATGATTCCGTGTTACCACTTATCAATGATTATCTGGGAGATAAAAAATGGAAAGCTGGGAAGAAAGCTATAATGAAGGCGCTGCCTTTTAACTCATCGAAAGAAAAAACGATTGTTGTAGCTAAAAATGGTGCATTGCAATCGGGAATCCGAATCGGAAAAATTCTTTTCACAAAAAAAGATCCTGATTATTTTGGCGTATCTGTTCTTAATACTTTGCTGGGCGGTTATTTTGGCTCACGACTGATGACAAATATTCGTGAAGATAAAGGCTATACATACGGAATAGGATCAGGGATGGTGTCATTAAAAAATGCCGGATACCTGTTTATAGCATCCGAGGTAAAAGCTGAAGTCCGCGAATTGGCTGTAAAAGAAATATACAATGAACTTGAACTGTTAAAAAACAAACCCGTTTCCAAACAGGAACTCGACCTGGTAAAAAATTACATGATGGGTTCATTTCTTAGAAGTATCGATGGACCTTTTGCTCTTGCTGAACGATTTATTGGCATCATGGATTTAGGATTTGACTATTCTGAATATTACAATCGCTATATTCATACAGTAAAAACAATTTCCCCAAAACAAATTATCGATCTGGCCAACAAGTATTTACAGGCAAATACATTTTTTGAAACCATCGCCGGAAAATAATTTTTATTTTTTTTCATTTTCAGGCAACCAAAAGGCAACTATTTGTGTCTATATAATAGGTTTTGGTTAACCCATATTACGATTAAAATGTGTGAGTTTTACACAACGGTTCTTTGCTTTACACTCTTACCCAAGGGCTGTCTTGAAATTACATGTGTCACTTCTACCTCCCGCTGCCTGCAAATACGACATAATCCAGTAATTTCTAGACGGCCCTATCTTTGTGTACTACAAAGAAAAAAGATGATTTTTAATGATAATTAACGCATTATAATGGTTACCTTTGTAGCTTATAAAAAAGTTGTTAAAAAGTATGATAATTTGCATGATTACGCTCATCAGAAAAATATTAATATTTATCTTTTTAATATTAAACCTCAATACTTTTGCTTCTCATTATATGGGAGGTGAAATTACCTGGGAATGCAAGACCAACGGTAATTACAGGTTTATTTTAAAATTGTACAGGGAATGCAATGGGATTACTTACGGTAATACAGAACCTTTAACTGTTACGAATGGCCCTATTTCAAGTATAACAATGACGCTTGTTTCACAGACCGATATCTCGCCCGACTGTAATTCTTCTTATCCCAATATTCAATGCACTCCCACACCTTCAAGCCCGAACACAGGTGCAGTAGAGGAATGGTACTATACTTCCGATGCAGTTTATCCGAATGGCGTTACACTTGCAGGTGTTCCTCCGGCAGCGGGATGGATTTTTTCTCATTCCAGTTGCTGCCGCAATCCATGCACCAATATTACCAGTGCATCTAGCTATGGATGGCGCCTTAGGGCTGTAATGTATTCATACAACGGTCAGAATGCGAGCCCATGCTTCGATAATTCCCCGACTTTCGCGGAAAAACCTTCTACTGTTATTTGTACAGGCTATCCTTTTACATACAATCATAATGCATGGGATAAGGATCTGGATTCACTTGCATTTTCATGGGCTACCCCGCTTGATGATGATGGTACTTCTCTTACGCCATATTTTGCTGCAGGTTACACATACACCAGTCCTCTTCCCGGAACAACATTCAATCCAAATAATGTTCCGGCTACGGTGAATCCTTATACAGGCGAAATTTCATTTACGTCATTTACGCAGGGAGCTTTTGTTACTGTAACTAAAGTCACCGCTTACAAATGTGGAATCAAAGTGGCTGAGATATTCCGTGAAATGCAGATAGTCCTTTTGCCATGCGGTACCAATACTCCGCCCGATGTTACTGCTCCATTCCCTGATGCATTGGGAAATTATGTAAATTATATTGATACTGTTTACGCCGGAGAACTGGTTACATTTCCAATGTCGGCTACCGATTTTGATCTGCTGCCAAACGGCAGCCCACAGACATTGCACCTTTTCGCGTCTGGGCCTCAGTTCGGTGCTAACTTCTCAAGTTCTACTACCGGATGTTTAAATCCGCCCTGTGCTACTTTGAATCCTGCGCCACTACCCGCACCAATAGGACTCAGCGGGCAGTTTGGTGTACAGACAAACTTCAACTGGCAAACGGATTGTGATCATCTTGCTACAAATGTTGGATGTGGATCAACTTCCAATATTTACACTTTTGTAATAAAGGTTCAGGATGACTTTTGCCCGGCCCCTGCTATAACTGTAGCAACAATTACCGTTGTTGTATTGGCTACACCAATCTTACCGGCTCCGAATATTCGCTGTGCTTCGGTGGATGCAAACGGAAATGTTACATTATCATGGGTTGCTGTGCATGATACCATGAACAGTTTTAACAGCTACCACATTTATTCTGCAACAAGCCCATCTGGACCGTTTACAAAGGTTGACAGTATTTTTAATATCAATCAGACATCTTACACGCATATAGGTGCTGGCGCCAATTCCCAGTCTATATATTATTATCTTAAAACCCGTTCAGGTTGTGATGGAAGATATTATTCCAATACAACTGACACACTAAAAACAATTTTGCTCAATGCTGTCAACTCAGGAAGCGGAGCAGCAGTGCTTACATGGAATCCTCTGCATAACCCTGATTTGCCTACTTCACATGGCTGGTATCATATTTACAGGGAATATCCTACCGGAACATGGACTATGATAGATTCAACGCAATCGTTGACTTATTCAGATACGATAACCCTTTGCAGTGCATGGATTAATTACTATGTTGATATTGATGATTCACTGCCATGCACTTCGGCTTCTTCAATTGATGGAGATCTGTTCCGGGATGCCATTGCACCTTTAACGCCAGTAATTGATACAGTGACTGTAGATTCTTTAACAGGACTTTCAGTTATCAGTTGGTTCCCGTCTTCTTCGGGAGATACAGAAGGGTATATTATTTATGAAAGCGAAAATGGCATCTGGGTTCCGATTGATACTATTTATGGTATTGCATCGAATAATTATATAAATGCCCATCCAACATGGGCTGATCCTGATTCTTCGTCGCTTTCATATTGTATTGCAGCATTTGATAGCTGCCAGAATACTAGTCCCATAAGTATAGCACACAGTACTATATTTCTTACTTCAGTTTTAGATGTGTGTGGTGGTGGCGTTACCCTTAACTGGACGCCTTATGTTAATATGCATCCGGGTTTAGAAAAATATAATATTTACTATAGAGAAAATAATGGCCCGGTTACATTGCTGACAACAAATCCTGCCACTAACCAGTCTTGTATTCATTCTCCGCTTACTCAGAATTCACAATATATTTATTGTGTTCGAGCTATTGATACCAGTGGATTTGTTACATCAACTTCAAATAGTGATACCGTAATTGCTTATGCTCCTATGCAACCTCAGTTTGTCTATATCCGTCATGTCACAGTTCTCAACAACAGCTATATTGAATTGAAGGCTATAGTTGACACATCCGGATATATTTCAAAATGCAAAATAATGAGATCTGATGATGCATCTGGTCCTTTCACTTTTTTAGGTAATACAACTCCGCCTCCATTTTCGAACACTATTACTTATAATGATATGTCTGCATTTGTAAACCAGAAGAGTTATTATTATAAAGTCATTGTGGTGGACAGTTGCGGAAACGAAGGTTTAATAAGTAATATAGGCCGAACAATATATCTTTTAGCAGAACCGTCTACCGATATGCAGAATATTCTTACATGGAACGAATACGAGGATTGGCTCGGATTGGTAAGTCTTTATAATATTTACAGAAAAGTTGATGATGTTGTGGATCCGAATCCATTGGTTACGCTGCCTACAGGAACATCTACTTATACTGATGATGTATCTGCATTCACTGAAACCACCGGGCGTTTTTCCTATTTGATACAGGCGCTTGAAGGTCCCGGAAACCCTTACCTGTGCACTGACACAAGTTTTTCAAATGAATCGCTTGCATTGCAACCACCGCGTTTTTATGTTCCGAATGCATTCGTTCCAAAAGGTGTGAACATGATTTTCCTGCCCCTAAATATTTTTGTCAGTACAGAAGATTATATATTCTCTATATACAACCGTTGGGGAATGCAGGTATTCCAGACTACTGATACAAAAACAGGATGGGATGGTACTTTCCAGGGTGAAGATGCGCCACAGGGAGTTTATGTATACTCTATTATGTATAAGAATTCTCAGAATAAAACTGTGGAAAAACATGGTACTGTTACTCTATTAAGATAACTGATTAACCTTTAAAAAAAGCGCCGGCAGAAATGCCGGCGCTTTTTTTATTATTATAAGTGAAATATTATATCTAAAACGATTTTGCAATAATTTATTTTATAAATTTGTTTGGCAAACAAATGACGGTTATGACAACAAAAAAAACAAAATTTTCAAAAATTATTTTAAATATTCTCATCGTCTTGATTTTTTCTTTCCAACCGGGAAGTCTTGTTTTTGCAGGACCAGGTGATACAATTGTTGTGCAAACATTCACCAATGGTTCACCCCAGGATGCATGGTTTAATTTTTCGTCTGATACCATTCGGTTTGAAAAAATATTAATGCAGTATACGCTAAAATGTAATCCGGCACAAAGCCCTGCCTGCGGTGAATGGGATTACCTCACATATTCATATCTTTATAAGCATACAGGACTCCTCGATTCATCGGTTGTTCATCAACCAGCATTTCTTGTTAATGGAAACGTATATGATACTTTAGGTATCGTGAATTCCCCAACATATAATTATACACACAACTGGCAGTACAATATTGTCCATGACAATACTGTTTCTCTGAACACTTATTCCATAGGCAATGGAATAATTACCTCATCAATTCCATTCAAAACCTCTGAGCCGGTTTCAAGAACACAATACCTTTGGAAAGCTTCTGAACTAAATGCTTCTGGAATGGTGGCAGGAAACATAAGTGGTTTAAGATTCGATCTTCATTCAAACGGTGGAGTAATGAATAATCTTGTCATCCGGATTAAAACATCTTTGTTTGATTCGCTATCAGAGGATTCTTTCAGCACATCAGGATTTACTGAAGTTTACAAAAAAAATACTTCATTCTTATCTACGGGATGGAATGCACTTCAGTTCCTTGTTCCCTTCAACTGGGATGGAACAAGCAATATGATAATTGAAATTTCTTATGATAATTCAATTTCACAAACTGATAATATTGTCAACTCTTCTGACTTGCCTTATCCTGTTGGGTTATCTAAGTCAGGCGATGATCGTTGCATAACAGTTCATAATGGTGGTTACATCAGTGTTCCGTTAAACGATTCACTCAATACAATTGATTCAGCTATTACAGTTGCTTTCTGGGCTTATGGTAATGCATTACTTCAACCGCAGGATGGAACATGTTTTGAAGCTGTTGATTCCGCAGGCAACAGAATTATCAATGCGCATGTGCCATGGTCGAACAGTAATATATATTGGGATGCGGGAAATGATGCCGGGTCTTATGATCGCATTAATAAAGCAGCTGCGGTAAGCGAAATAGAGGGACAATGGAATTACTGGACATTTACAAAAAATGTACAAACAGGAAGCATGAAAATTTTTCTGAATGGAAATCTGTGGCACAGTGGTACCGGGCTCTCAAGATCAATGAAGAAAATAAAAAAGTTTTTTATAGGAAAAGGAACATGGAGTGGTTCTCAATCCTATGAGGGCCGTATGGATGAGTTTGCAGTTTTTAATACAGAATTATCGCAGGCCGCAATCCAAAAGATGATGCACTATTCAGTGGATCCTTCAGATACTTTTTATAATAATCTTGTTATACATTATAAATTTGATGACGGTAATTTTATTTCAGCATCCGACAGTGCAGCAGGATTTAATTCTCCTGCAACCCTTGTAAGCATTGATAATCCTTTAAAACACGCCGATGATTATATAACAGGTTTTTCATCAACCACTTTTAGACCTAATGTTGTTTTCGAACAGGGTGTATATGTTTCACATACCGATTCCACATTTGTTACTGATTCAACAATGAATGTTCCTGTTCAGATTATCACATATACCGATTCCGCTAACAATCCCGGATCTCCTGTAGATACTATATCTGCATGGGTTGCCGATTATTATCAATATGTTTATGATGCTTCGGGAAATATTGCTGATTCAATTTACATCAATGCAGATACAACATTGTATTTGTCATACTATGATTATTATGTAAAGTTCCCGCAGGTATTGCGTTTTGAATTGGCAAGATATATCACACCGTATGGAAACAGTCTGAGCCTTGGCAATGGCTGGACCTGGACCTTTGATGTTTCCGATTACAGAACACTGCTGGCCGACAGTGTTCATCTTGCAGCTGGCAACTGGCAGGAACTTTTGAATATGAAATTTTTAATGATCGAAGGAACTCCTCCGCGCGATGTTATAAGTATTCAGAACTTATGGAATGGTGGCTTTAATTACGGACAGACAAGTGATCCGATTGAAAATCATTTAAAACCACTTAAAGTGCTTATCCCTTCTGATGCAGCAACCGTCCGCTGGAAATCCAGGATTACCGGGCATGGTATGGATACTCCACAAAATTGCGCTGAGTTCTGTCCGAAGAGTCATTACTTTTTTGTGAATGGCATACAGCAGTTTTCAAAACTTGTATGGAGAAATAATTGTGATTTAAATCCATTATATCCGCAGGGTGGAACATGGGTTTACGACAGGGCCAATTGGTGCCCCGGTGCGGAGGTTTGGACCTACGACATGGAAGTTACACCTTTTGTCAATTCTGGCGATTCCGCCACACTCGATCATGATGCAGAAGCATATACCAACACGAGTGGATGGGATTATTACCAGATCGAGGACCAGTTGGTAACGTATGGTTCACCGAATTTTACACTTGATGCCGCAATTGATAATGTTCTTTCACCGACTACTGATCAGATGTGGAGAAGATTAAATCCCATATGCACCAAACCAAAAATTGTAATTAAGAATACCGGATCGTCAAATCTCACTTCATTAAAAATTACATATGGAATTACCGGTGGAACGCCTTCAGTTTTTAACTGGACCGGAAATTTAAAATTCCTTGACACAACAATAGTGCAGCTAGATACATTTGCCTGGAAACAGGGAGCTTCAACATTTACAATTTCGATAAGTGACCCCAACGGAGGCATTGATCAATATGTAAATAACAATACAAGAATTACTCCTTTCACCTATGTGCAGGTGATGCCATCTGAATTTGTGGTCGAATGCAAAACCAACAACTGGCCTGCTGAAAATGCCTATACACTAAAAGATGATGATGGCAATATTATTTTATCACATTCCGGAATGACTGCAAATACAACCTACCGCGATACACTTTCACTTCCCGATGGATGTTATGAATTCCGGATGACAGATTCCGGTGAGGACGGACTTTCATGGTGGGCCAATACGTCGCAGGGCTCAGGTTTTTTGAGATTTAAAAAATCAAATGTTAACGTGATCATTAAAAATTTCAACCCTGACTTTGGGGGTGAAGTGTATATGCAGTTTACTGTTGGGTTGACGAATGATATTAATGATTTTGTTTTTGTCCATCAACCAGAATTGAAGGTATATCCGAATCCCGCTGAGGATAATGTATATATTGATATTGATCTGCCTTCGGCCGAAAGTGGAGTGGTTGAAATTTTAGATATTTTTGGAAAGAAAATTCGTTCATATACATTTGAAGAAAAAACCGCAGATAGTTTCTTTGTCAATATTTCCGGGTTAGAGGCGGGACTTTATTTTGTAGTATTGAGAACAAAAAATTATTTAGTGGCTAAACGACTGGTTCGTCAGTAATAAAAAAAACAGCCAGGTTTGCTGGCTGTTTTTTATTGTTAATTTAAATTTATTTTTTCTGAGATTGCTTTGTTGTTGCTGTTTTTTGTACTGGTTTGCTGACAGGCATTTTTGATTTAGGTTTTTCAACCGGACTTTCTTTCTTTAGAAATTTTCCATCTTTATTATAAAATAAATCTTCTTTTACATTCCCTTTTTCCACAACAATTTCATAATTTGTATTATTGTTTTCAGAAATCTTGTATGCTTGCAAAACCTTATAATCCGGATAATCTTTACTAATGTTTTCAGTAATGGCTTTCTGTAATTCAGATGTCTGAATCATGTTCTTTCCTTTGTTCGTTGAAGTTTGAGTTTTGCTGTTGCTCGCAGTCGATTTGGTAATAGCAGAAGTGGTCGACTTGTTGTTTGAAGTTTTCGTAGTTGAAGTAGTTTTGGTTGCCTGTGCATTTGCAAAGGTAATCGCTGCTCCAAGAATCATAATTAAAACAATCCTTTTCATAGCTAATTTTTTTTTAAGTTTAACAATAAATTTTGGTGAAGCAAAATTAGTCTTGTTGCTAGCGTCAAATCAAATAACTGCAGTTAAAAGATGTTAATGGATTGATGCTTTTAACATCTTTTTAGAGATAGCTGAATTTGTAGATTAAATACAAAAAAATCGCACGATTTTTATAATCAAAAAAATCAAGAATAAAAAAAGACATCTTACTCAGATGTCTTTTTGCCATGATTCGAAAAATAAACGGGCACATATATAAGTCCCCGTTTTCAACCCTTTCGGGCATTATCTGATTTTCAACTTCACTAATCTTCTTTCAGATATTTTTTAATTGCTACTTTATTACTTTCACTGCAACAAATGTAAAACAGTTGACAATGTCAGATCAAAATTTTGTTGTTAAAAGTTGTTAAGGAAAAATAACGTTAACAAATTTTCATATTTCGAATTCTGATTTCATGTAAAATCAAAACTTCATAATTTGCTTTTTTTAAGTTTATGGAATTCATATCTTTGATGATTAATAAAATATTTTACCCATGTCAATGAAAGAAGCTGTCCTGAAACAAATGGTAAACATTTCGGTTCAGGATATCAAAGAAACGATCAGCAAATTAGAACCACAGAGGTTTGAGAAAATGATCATCGATAACAACAGCCAGATTATAGTTTCCAATTATTTCTATTTGAAATATTCAGGGGTTTCTGCAATCAGGCAGGTAAAGAAAATCGTTTTTCCTTTATTTCCGGATGTTGCTACAGCCTTTACTAATTATGAAGGAGGAGATGGAATTCATGGAAGAAAAAAATTGGTTCCTGATGATTCAATTTTCCAATTAGTATCGCAATATAAAATTGAATCCGAAGTTGCCGACGTCATCACCAAAATGACAGATGTGTTTGAATTCCCCATTGAAGTTGAAAACGGAAAAGTATTGAATCCGCAACATAAATATTTTTTGCCTTCAATGACTAACAGTTATGAATGCCCAACATGTAAAGGTGAGAAGTATGTTACTTGCAGCAATCCAGCCTGTCTTGGAAAACATGAATGGGCATGTTCCGTGTGTCGTGGATCACGCAAGGTAGGCTGCGAAACCTGCAATTCCAGTGGTTTCGTAAAATGCAGTAAATGCAATGGAAGGGGAGAAGAAAAATGCAATTCGTGCAAAGGTACAGCTGAAATGAAATGCAGCCATTGCGGTGGAGACGGATATGTTGGAAAACCAAAGGATGATGGTTCTAATAAATGCACATTATGCGAAGGTAAAGGTTGGCACATCTGTCAGGAATGTACAGGAGGCCTCGTTAAATGTCTTGAATGTACTGGTCGTGGTGAAGTAAAATGTTCCGATTGTCATGGAACAGGGCTGCTTGACTGTGTCGATTGTAAAGCTACAGGAAAAATCATATGCGATAAATGTTATTCTGATGAAAATCGGTATGGAAAGATCGACTGTCCCACGTGCAAGACTATGGGGAGGCTGGGGCAGTTAATGTATGTTGAAACACCAGTTACAAACCATGCGATTGAGAGGATCATTTGCAAGAATGTAAAATTAAATTTTATTAATGATCAGGATGTGCTGGCTTGTAGTAATAAAAATGGAAAGACCGAAATTGTAATGGTCAACATCAATGATGAAAAAATAGAATCATACGATGAGTATAGTGGTGATTTCGCACTGGCGATGGAGCGCGAATTAGCCTTGGAAAAATTAAGGTTTCCTAAAATTCTTAAAGAGGAGTTGTACTATGAATTGATTCCTTGTGTGCGTTCTTCATACAAGCATGTGCTTACAAATACATTTCATGAATTTACAATTTTAAATTTCTTCAACAGGCCTTTAGTAGTGTTTCATTCGGAGCCGGAACAACTAAAATCGGGCGTTGGAAATTCAATGAAAGCAACAGGAAATTTCTTCGGAAAATTATTTAAAACAAAATCTTTCCAGGAAAAAGCTGACAGAAAAAAAGAAATCAGGTTGATGGTGTATGTTGCAAAATCAGATGGTGTAATTCAGGATGTCGAAAAACAATATATATCAGAAAAAATAGGCTCTCTGGAAGGCTTTACAAATTCAGAAAAGAAAGAATTATTTGAACTAATGAATATTAAATCTGTTCCTGAACTTACGAGTGATGATGTTGCTTTCAGCCAAAATGCTAATATTGAACAGATCATGAAAGATATCGTCAATGTTGCATTATCAGATGGTCCGATGGATATCAGAGAAAAAGAATTTATTGATAGAATTCGCGGGTTTATCAAATCCTGATGTCAGATACAATTGATTTTAGGGATATATTGCAATAATCAACCTAATTTTCCTACATTTGCCAAAATCTAAAATTTTGGCAAATGTCATTGATAAATGATAAATTCATTGGTGAAGGTCTTACTTATGATGATGTTTTATTGGTCCCTGCCTATTCGGAAGTAATGCCCCGCGATGTGGATGTTTCATCCTACCTCACAAAAAATATTAAACTCAATATTCCTGTTGTTTCCGCGGCAATGGATACCGTCACCGAATCGGTTATGGCTATCGCTATTGCGCAGGAAGGTGGCATTGGGGTGTTACACAAAAACATGTCAATAGCAGATCAGGCCAACGAAGTTAGAAAAGTAAAAAGGGCCGAGAACGGTATGATTCTCGAACCGATCACCTTGCACGAAGATGCTAAGGTTATCGATGCTCTGAACCTCATGGCTGAAAATAAAATCGGCGGAATACCTGTTGTGAATTATGAGAATATTTTGGTTGGAATTGTCACGAACCGTGACCTGCGTTTTGAGAAGACCATGGATAGGCCGGTAGCTGAGATCATGACAAAAGAAAATCTTATCACTACCACTGAATTTACAAATTTTGAAAAAGCCGCAGACATACTCCAGCAATTTAAAATTGAAAAATTACCTGTAGTTGATTCTAACTACAAACTCGTTGGGCTTATCACTTATAAAGATATTATTAAAATTAAGGCACGTCCGAATGCATGCAAGGATAGCCGTGGCCGCCTCAGAGTGGCTGCTGCAGTCGGTGTTACAGGTGATACAATGGAAAGGGTTGCTGCTCTTGTAAAAAACGGAGTCGATGCAATTATTGTAGATACAGCGCATGGTCATTCTAAAGGCGTATTGGATACCTGCCGTTTAATAAGAAAAAATTATCCTGAAATTGATCTGATTGCCGGTAATGTCGCTACCGGAGATGCCGCAAAAGATTTGGTAAAAGCAGGTGTTGATGGTATTAAGGTTGGAATCGGCCCTGGCTCTATTTGCACCACACGCATTATAGCAGGTGTTGGTGTTCCCCAGCTTCAGGCTATCTATGACGTTGCAAATGCCTTGAAAGGATCGAATGTCCCTGTGATTGCCGATGGAGGAATTCGTTTCACGGGCGATATTGTCAAGGCTCTGGCAGCAGGAGCTAGTTCGGTTATGATTGGAAGTTTATTTGCCGGGGTTGATGAATCACCTGGTGAAACAATTATTTTCGAAGGAAGAAAATTTAAAACCTATCGTGGGATGGGATCAATTGAAGCAATGCAGAAAGGTTCAAAGGATCGCTATTTCCAGGATGCAGAGGATGATATAAAAAAATTAGTCCCAGAAGGAATTGTAGGCAGGGTGGCATACAAAGGCACATTATCAGAAGTAATTCTCCAGATGGTAGGCGGTTTGCGCGCAGGCATGGGATATTGCGGTGCTGCTAAAGTTGATTTGCTTCAAAAGGCAAGGTTTATTAGGGTAACTTCTGCAGGAGTAAGGGAAAGTCATCCTCACGATGTGACTATTACAAGAGAATCTCCGAACTATTCAAGTAAATCGACTTAATAAACACTTCTCATAAAATTTGTTAAACGAAAAACAGTTTAATACCAAATAAATTATATTTGCGACTTGATTAAAATAACCAGATAATATGAAAACTAATTTAATGAAATTATTTCTTGCGATTGTTTGTACCGCATTTACTTTTGGTGCTAATGCACAGAAAACTGATGACCCTGTTTTGCTTACAGTGGCCGGTGAAAAGGTTACCAAATCGGAATTCATGAGTGTCTACAACAAGAACAACCTGAAAAAGGATGTGATTGATAAAAAATCACTGGAAGAATACCTTGATCTTTATGTAAACTTCAAGCTTAAAGTTAAAGAAGCAGAGGCATTGGGACTTGATACTGTCACTTCTTTTAAAACCGAACTTGCCGGTTACCGAAAACAGTTGGCACAACCTTATTTGATTGATAAGGAAGTTAACGATAAACTTCTTCAGGAAGCCTATGACAGGCTGCAATGGGATGTCCGTGCCAGCCATATTCTTATAAAGGTTAGTGCAAATGCAGCAGCTGATGATACATTAAAAGCGTATAATAAAATATTAGCTATTCGCGATAGCATCGTGAAAAAGGGAAAAGATTTTGGCAAGATGGCTGTTGCTTATTCTGATGATCTTTCCGCAAGAGATCAGCAGGCGTCTGGTACCAGGCCTTTCCAGAAAGGTAATAAAGGAGACCTTGGATATTTTTCAGCGCTTGATTTAATTTATCCTTTTGAAACCGCTGCTTTCAGTACTAAAGTAGGCGATGTGTCCATGCCTGTGAGGACAGATTATGGTTATCACCTGGTTTACGTTACAGATAAAAAGCCAGCAATGGGCAAGGTGCAGGTTGCACACATACTTGTAACAATTCCTGCAAATTCGACAGCCACTGATTCTGCAAAATACAAGGCAAAAATTATGGAAATTTCCGATAAACTTAAGGCAGGTTCTGGCTTTGAGGATATGGCAAAACAATTTTCCGATGATAAAGCCTCAGCACCAAAAGGCGGCGTTATACCATGGTTTGGTGTAAACAGAATGGTACCCGAATTTATTGTTGCTATTTCAAAATTAAAAAATAAGGGTGATGTCTCTGATCCGGTGCTTACAATGTATGGCTGGCATATTATTAAGCTTATGGATAGAAAGCCGATTGCACCTTTAGACAGCATGAAATCTGAATTGAAAGCAAAGGTTACTAAGGATACCAGATCTACAAAATCAAAAGAAGCAATGGTAGCCAAGATCAAGAAGGAATATAATTTTTCTGATGATCCTGCAGCATTAAAAGATTTTACTAAAGTTGTTGATGACAGTGTATTTTATAATAAATGGAAAATTGAAAAAGCAAAAGGCCTTGAAAAAACTATGTTTATATTGGCTGGGAAAAAATACACGCAACAGGATTTTGCACTATACATCAGTAAACACCAGACATCAAAAACAGTTGAAGATATTAATTCATTTTTAAACAGAACTTATAAAAGTTGGGTGGAAGAACAAGCACTCGATTATGAAGATAGCCAGCTTGAAGCAAAATATCCTGATTTTAAATCCCTGATGAAGGAATACAGAGACGGTATTTTACTTTTTGAATTAACAGATGAAAAAGTATGGTCAAAGGCAGTAAAAGACACTGTTGGCTTAAAGGAATTCTATGAAAAGAATAAAGAAAGCTATATGTGGGAAGATCGCCTTGATGCTTCAGTTTACACCTGTGCAAATGCTAAAGTGGCAAAAGCAACACGCAAGCTTGTGAAAGCAGGAAAACTCACCAATGATGAAATTCTGAAAACTGTAAATGTGAATTCTCAGCTTGATCTTAAAATAGAATCCTCAAAGTTTTTGAAAAAAGACAATGCAATTATTGATTCTATAGCCTGGACCCCGGGAATTACCAAGGATATCAAAAAAGGAGGCTATATCACTTTTGTCAAGGTAAATAAATTCCTCCCCAAACAACCGAAAACGTTGGCTGAAGCAAGAGGATTGATCACTGCTGATTACCAAACTTACCTTGAAAAAAACTGGATTACCGAACTTAAGAAAAAATATCCTGTTGAAATCAACAAAGACGTGTTTTCAACAATAAAATAATAGTTTTTCAGTTTTTGTAAAAAGTTAATATGCCTGAATTTAATGGTGTGTTAACTTTTTATCTTAATTTAGAGGTATAATTAAATAAATTTTTGAAAAAGATTTTTATCATTATTGTCGCTTTATACTTCGCTTCCTGCGGGTCATCGGGTAAAAAGGAGGAAGGAGTTGTTGCCCGTGTATATGATGATTATCTTTATAAAACTGATCTTATTGGTATTGTACCAGCCGGAACTTCTTCGAGGGACAGTATATCGATTATAAAAAATTATATCAATAACTGGATAAAACAAAAACTTGTTATCCACAATGCTGAAGAGAACCTTTCGGATAAACAAAAGGATTTCGAAAAACAGTTAGAGGATTATAAGAATTCTCTTATTGTTTTTAATTATGAGAAAGAACTGATACAGCAAAAACTTGATACTGCCATAAGCGATACTGCTATTACAGCGTACTATGAAAAAAATACAAAGGATTTCCTGCTAAAGGATAATATAGTAAAAGTATGGTATGTCAAACTGCCTTTAAGCTCCTCAAATGCGGCAACAGCGAAAGCACTGTATAAATCAGAAACGGCTGCTGCAAAACAAACGCTTGAGGATTATTGTAAAAAATATGCTGTGAATTATTACCTGGATGATTCAACCTGGTTGTATTTTAATGACCTGCTAAAGGAAATTCCTATAAAAACATACAATCAGGAAGATTATTTGAAATACCACCGCTACATTGAAATGGAAGACTCCCTTTATTCTTATTATGTGAATATTAAGGGCTTTCAGGTTAAGGAAAGCGTTTCTCCCTTGAGCTTTGAAAAAGAAAATGTAAGAAAGATTATTCTCAATAAAAGGAAACTCAAATTGATTGAGGATATGCAGGACAATGTTTATAAGGATGCTTTAAAGAATAAAGATTTTGAAATTTATTAATAGCTAATTCATGAAAAAACAAATCATATTTTTAATGTTGGTTCTTTTGATTGGAGCTCGAATCACTAACGCCCAGGATAAGGTAATAAACCAGGTTGTGGCAGTGGTAGGGAGCAAAATGATAATGCTGTCAGATATCGAAGATCAGTATACACAATATGTTTTACAGGGTTATACAAAAGGCGATAGCAGTTTTAAATGTGTACTTCTTGAAGAATTAATGTTTCAGAAGTTGCTCCTAAATCAGGCTGACCTTGATAGTGTTACAGTCACTGAAGCCCAGGTCGAAACGGCTCTTAAAAACAGAGTTGCTTATTATGCCGAACAAATGGGGGGAGAAGAACAACTTGCAAAATATCTCAATCAGACCATCACTGAATTCAAAGCTGAAATGCATGATAATATGGAGAATGCATTGTTACAGCAAACAATGGAAGGCAAAATAACCGAAAATGTAAAAGTCACCCCTGCGGAAGTAAAGTCCTTTTTTAATAACCTTGCTGCAGATAGCATCCCTACTGTAAGTTCTGTGGTGGAAGTTGGCCAGATAGTGATAATGCCTAAAGTTAGCGATGCGGAAAAGGAAAAAGCCAAAACCAAACTTAATGGTATCCGCGACAGAATATTGAAAGGTGAAGAATTCTCAACAATGGCTGTGCTTTATTCGGAAGATGAAGCTACTTCTACTAAAGGAGGAGAACTCGGGCTAACTGCAAGGGGAGTATTCGATCCTGAATTTGAAGCAGCAGCGTTTAAATTAAAAGCTGGAGAGGTTTCTCCAGTAATTTTATCCGAATATGGATACCATATCATTCAGCTTATTGAGCGTAGGGGTGAAACAATAAATGTTAGGCATATATTAATTATGACAAAAGTCGCAACTGAAGATTTACTGAAAGCAAAGCAGAAGTTGGATACTATTTATAATCTTATAAAAGCAGATTCTATTTCTTTTGAAAAAGCTGCTGTAAAGTATTCTGATGATCCTTCAAAAACAAATGGTGGTTTATTGGTAAATACAGAAACTGGAACTAGTAAATTTGAACCTGATCAATTAGATGCTACGGTATTTTTTGTTGTTGATAAATTGAAAGTTGGTGAATTATCGCAGCCTGTACCTATGAAAACCATTGATGGCAAGCAGGCATACAGAATACTTTATCTTAAGTCGCGCACTGAGCCACATCGTGCCAACATGAAAGATGATTATGATTATATTCAAAGTGCTGCATTGAAGCAAAAGCAAAATAAGGCTGTAACAACCTGGATTGAAAAGAAAGCAGCAACAACTTATATCCATGTTTCCGATGAATATAAAAACTGCAACTATACTTACAATTGGTTTAAAAAATAAAGGACTTACGATATGACATTTAAATCGGATGTTGAAGCTGTTGATGCACTGGTCAGTAAATACAAGGAACTCAGGAATGAAGTCGCAAAAGTTATTGTGGGGCAGGATGAGATAATAAAAAGCCTTATCATTTGTATTTTCAGTAGAGGTCATTGTTTACTTGTGGGAGTACCGGGGCTTGCAAAAACCCTTATGGTGAATACGCTAGCAAAAGCACTGGAGCTTTCATACAGCCGCATTCAATTTACGCCAGACCTGATGCCTTCTGATATTATTGGAACTGAAATTCTTGATGAAACACGCAAATTCCGCTTTATACATGGACCAGTGTTTGCAAACGTTGTATTAGCAGATGAAATAAACCGTACTCCTCCTAAAACTCAGTCAGCTTTGCTTGAAGCAATGCAGGAAAAAGCAGTCACAGCTGCCGGAAATACATATAAACTTGATGAACCATTTTTTGTGTTAGCTACACAGAATCCTATTGAACAGGAGGGAACCTATCCTTTACCAGAAGCACAACTTGACAGGTTTATGTTTAATGTATGGCTTGATTATCCAACATTTCAGGAAGAAGTGGATATTGTAAAAGCTACTACTTCAGGGCTTGATCCAAAAGTGCAGGTGGTAATCAGCAAGGAGGAAATTATAGCCTATCAAAAAGTACTCGACAAAATTCCCGTTCCGGAAAATGTTCTTCAATATGCAGTTAACCTTGCTGTAAAGACACGTCCCAATACTTCCAAAGCCCATCCGTGGGCTAATGATTACCTCTCATGGGGAGCTGGTCCGCGCGCATCACAATATATGATTATTGGCGCAAAAGCTCATGCCGCTATCAATGGTAAATATTCACCGGATATTGAAGACGTTCAAGCTGTCGCAGTTTCTGTGCTCAGGCATAGAATAGTTCGCAATTATAAAGCTGAGGCTGAAGGAATGGATGCTGAGAGAATAGTTAAAGAATTCCTGAAATAAATTACCTGATTATTTTTCTTGCCTTTTTATATGATAATGATTAACATTGTTTGTTAGTCATTAAAGTTATTCCATTTATCTATATTTATTCGCCCTACATATGAAACTAAGTGATTTCACTTGACTTTATACGTGGAATTACTTACCTTTAAGAATTATTACACTAACCAAAACCCAAGGCATATGAGAAAAATCTTACTCCTCTTTGCTCTCCTCTTTTGTTTCTACCAGTCCAACGCCTCACACCTTATGGGAGGTGAAATTACCGCACAGCATATCGGGGGAAATGATTATGCTGTTACACTTACAGCCTATCGCGACACACTGGGTGTCGAAATGTACACGACAGCTAATTTTAATGTAAAAGACATTGCTGGAAACCCTCTTTTTCAGTTTAGCTGCGACTATGATACTCAAATTTCAGGTATTCTGATTCCAGGTTATCCTTATGGTGTTGAAATTTATATTTATCATGACACCATTACTCTTCCTGGTCCCGGAACGTATTCGATTACTTATTCTGATTGTTGCAGAAACGCTGCGATATTGAATATGTCATTCTCCGATGGTGAAAGTATGGTATTGAAAACTATCATTGCAGACGATACAATTTCAAATTCAACACCTGTATTTCTGGCACCTCCGGTTTTCTTTGTGCAAATCAATACACCTTGGGTTTACAGTCCTTTGCCTTATGATCCCGATGGCGATTCATTGAACTGGTATCTGGGGATTCCATTAAGTGGTGATGCGCTGATGCCTGTACTTGTTGCAGGATATACCTTACCCTTTGCCGATACTACTGGATCATTTACAGTTGATCCTTTTACCGGTGCCGTTTCCTGGACACCAAGTACATTAGGTAATTTTGCTACCAGTGTAATTGTTGAAGAATATCGCAATGGTGTCAAAATTGGTGAGATTCGACGCGACATACAAATGATTGTAGTGGCTGATACCAGTGCTATTGCAAAAATTGTAAATTTCAATAGCATTCCTGTGAACGGTCAGGGTTATCCCTATGTAGAGATTTTTACTGACCAGAATTACAGCCTTACATTGTATGCTTCTGATCCTGATCCATCAGAAATGGTGAAAATGTTTTCATATGGAGAACCATATCTGTTTGACCAGGATGCTGCAACATTTACTACGGCCTATCCTAATAAGAAGAATGATAACAACCTTACCGCCAACTTCAATTGGAGTCCGAATGCAACTATGGCACGCGATGAACCTTACTTTATTGTTTTCAGAGTGAGTGATAATTATTTCACACACGATTATACGGTAATGTTCAAAGTATCGGCGCCTGCAGCAATTGCAGAAAATAATGTTTTCTCTATTGGCAATATTTACCCGAATCCAATTAATTCAATGATTTTCCTTACAGTTTCACTCGATAAGGAAACTAAAATTTCTATGCGTATTCTTGATATTCTCGGTAACCAGGTTTATAAAATGCCTGAAGGATTTTATGATACCGGAAAGCATTTATTGTCAGGTGTGACAGATTTACCAAACGGACAGTATATTGCCCAGGTATTAAAGGATGACAAAGTTTACAAAACCCAGAAGATCGTTGTGATCAGATAAATGCCGTTTTTTTTTAGATAAGAAAAGCATGGTGAATTTACCATGCTTTTTGATTTTATCAAAGTGAAATTTATAAAAGCCCAAAGGACGAATTATAATTTCTACTTTGGTATTAGTGAGGATTAGTCATTATCGTCATCATGATGCTCCTGTTGCTCTTCTTTCATTTCAGTGGTGATATCAGCAGCCATGTCCTTGAAGAATTTTGCAAGCTTAGTTTTTTGTTCTGAATTACACAAGGCAAAGAGTGAATAATACTGTTCAATGCTTGACCGGTTTATTTCAGCATACGTAACTCCAGTCTGTTTTGCAATAGAATCAATGACGGTTGTATCTGGGGTTGTTTGTGAAAATTCAGTATACACAGCTATGCGGTAATTTTCCAGCTGATCAAAAAGGTCTCCTTTTATATTTCGTTTGTTTTTTTTATCAGCTTCCAGTTTAGATTTTTGTTCCTCGGAAAATTTAAGATCGGTGTCAATAAAATCTTTAAGTCTTCTGTGTGTATCAGTCGACATCCTTTGTTTGAATTTCCAACTATGATAGAATATTGAACCCACAGTTGCAATATTTGTGATAAGAAGAAAAATCAAAAGCCAGTTACGAATTCTGTTTTTGGTGAAAAAACTCATCTTTTTTTGGATTTAATATGTTGGAAAATTATCTGCGAATTGTTCATCAGTAATAGTTACATCCTGTTGGCTGGAATTGTTATTTTGAGTATCAGCCTGTTTAATATTGGTTTGTTTTATGCCAAGCATCAATCCTGAATAAACAGCTGCAATCACTATTATAGCTAAAATACCTGCATGGGCAAGCCGCATCCACAAAGGGTTTAACTTTATTTCAGCAGTGGAAACCGATTCGAGCCGGCCTGATAATTTTGTATAGAAAAAAGGACTGATTTCAGTTGATTTTTCTTCCTGTATCAGTTTTTCAAAACCGGTTAAATAAACATAGCTTTCCTTACAGGAATCACAACTTTCGAGATGAAGGAGCAATTGCTGTTCTTCATCTTCGGGTAATGATTTATCTGCAAGCAAAACAAGTTTCTTTATGAATTTTTTGCATTCCATGGTTTTGCACTTTTATAAATTAGACATTTTGTTTTAATATAACTTGCGTTAATCTTTAAAAAATTAATATTTACCTTTCCTATAACTCAATAATCTCTTTTGTAAATTTAATTTAGCCCTATGGATTAGCGATTCAACTGCTGATAACGAAATGTCCATTACTTCTGCAATTTCAAGATAGGCCAAATCGTCATATTTCGACAAAGTAAAAGCAATACGCTGGTTTTCGGGCAAAGAATTTATTGCTTTATTAAGGATAACAACAAGTTCTTTTTTTTCTAATTTATGATCCATCTTACCCGGCTCTTTCATTGAAAATTCATTTTCACCTGAATGGGGCCCTTTGATAAGCTGTTCAATGGAAAGGGTCAGGCGTGCCTGCCTGTTTTTCCTGATATGATTTAATGATTTATTTACAGCAATTCTGTAAACCCATGTAGAAAGTTTTGAGTCACCCCTGAACCTGCCTACCGACCTGTGAACTTCAATAAAAACATCCTGGGCAATATCCTCAGCATCCTCCTGATTATGAACAAACCCAAGGCATGTATGAAAAACATTTTTTTGAAATGTTTTTACAAGTTCACGAAAAGCGTTTTCATCTTTTTCAGCAAGCCCTTTTATGATGGCATCTTCATTCATCGGCTGGGGGAGTTGTAAATAGCAAAGATATACTTTTGACACAAAAATTTGTCAAAACAATTTAATTAAACCTCAGATTAAATATGAAAATTCTGTAATTACTGCAAAGCAATTTTTCCAGTGCCTAAAAGTTCTGGCCCTTCAGCGAGGCGGTAGAAGTAAATTCCGGCCCGAAGATTCTTCTTTTGTAATGTAAAATTATTGCCAGTCAAATTATCAAATCTTTCAATCTCCCTGCCGGTAATATCGATAAGGACAAATGATGCATCTTTCATTTCAGTACTTACAGAAATAATAGTTTGATCAGTAAATGGATTGGGTGCAATTGTAACAGTTGCATTGTCCGTATTATTTTCGTCAATACCTGCATTCCCACCGCAGATCCAATTATATAAATGATTTCTTACGAACGAAATTGTAGTATCCATATAAAGCCGGAATTGTCCGCCCGCATTGGTATCGTAAGGTATATGAGCCTGCCCCCAGAAAATATGGAAAGGGTTTTCAATACCAATATGTTGGCATCTCAGGCTTATTGATGCGCTTCCATCAACTTCCATAATCGGAACAATCATAGAGACAGTAGCTGTTCCATAGGGTACTTCTGTGTCAAGATTTCCGTGCATGCTTATTAATGGGATGTTCCCCGGTTCAATCCAGGCAGAATCAGCAACAGCTCCACAAAGATTAACAACATAATTTACTGAACTGGAATAACCAGGATTTCCCGTGAGCCCTTCAAGCCCACCAAGACCGGTGGTGTCAATAACGGTTGGAATTTCTGAAAGTTTATCAAGATAAGCCACATGCAGGGCAGTGATAGCTCCAGCTGAACTGCCTCCTGCAATAATTAAATTCGGATCAATTTTATAGGTGTTGGTAGTTGCTGCATCTTTCCTGAAAAAGCGGATAGCTGCACGGTAATCATGAACAGCGCGCATTACAGCGTATATAAATTCCCTTTCCGGATACTGATAAGCTGTCATGTAATCAATACCCACCCTGTAGTCGATTGATGCAGCTACATATCCCATTGATGCAAATGCTTTGCAGAGAGTTACGAGCGAGAGTTCTCCTTTATCTTCCTGCATAAAACTTCCTTTGGGTGCAAAAATTATCAAAGGACGTTTGGATGCGGTATCGCCTTGTGGTAAATAGATATCAAGTTTCAGCTGTCTTGTGGTTCCATCGTAATTAATATTTTGGCCATACTGTATATTATTAATTGTATCAACTGCGAAGAGGCTGTCAAGATAGCGTCCACCGCTGCAATTGACCTGTGCATTCGAAAATAAATAAATGGAAATTGTTAAGAGAAAAAGTAAGATAAATTTTTTCATAGCGTAGGATTTTAGGATAACACAAATATATACTAAATTGATTTAGTAAAAAAAGAATTTTTTAAAAAAGTTATGATAATTCCTTGTGTGTTTTTAATTTCACCAAAGCTTTTATAATTTTGAAGAAAAAAGAATTGAAATATTTTCTGATATTCATCCTTGCTTTAATTCTATCTGAATTTTCCTATTCCCAAAACTTTACACAAACGGTAAAAGGGGCGGTTCAGGATAAAGATTCAAAAAATTCTTTATGGGGTGCCAGCGTAATTGTACTTAATAGCTCGCCATTGATAGCTGTATTGACTGATTCTGCCGGGAATTTTAAATTAAAAAATGTTCCGGTGGGTCGTCATACTTTCAAAATTTCTTTTATCGGTTATGAAGATATTATTCTCCCGGAAATCCTTGTAAGTACAGGAAAAGAAGTTGTTCTTAATTTGGAGATGCAGGAAAAAATTTCAAAGATGAAGACAGTAACAATTACTGCCAGCAAGATAAAGGACAAGCCTCTGAATACCATGGCCACTGTAAGTGCAAGATCTTTCAACGTGGAAGAGACGGGCCGATATGCCGCATGTATTAACGATCCTGCACGAATGGCGCAATCCTACGCCGGTGTTTCATCGAACGGGGATGAAAGCAATGAAATAATTATTCGCGGAAATTCTCCCCGCGGTTTGCTCTGGCGACTTGAAGGAATCGAAATTCCTAATCCCAATCATTTCAGTAACGGAGAAGGAGATTCCGGCGGAGGAGTGAGTTTATTGAGCAATAACCTTCTTTCGAATTCCGATTTTTTTACCGGCGCATTTCCTGCAGAATACGGTAATGCATTATCGGGTGTGTTCGATATAAATCTGCGAAAAGGAAATCTTGAAAAACATGAGTACACTTTGCAACTGGGTGTTCTTGGTATGGAAGCAGCGGCTGAAGGGCCGTTTACCAAGAATCATAAAAGTTCATATTTGATAAGTTATCGATATTCCACACTTGATTTTTTATATAAAATTGGAATTAACGTTGCTGGTAATATTATTCCGAAATATCAGGACACACAATTTAATTTATTTTTTCCGACTGCAAAAATCGGGAAGTTCAACCTATGGGGCATAGGAGGGATGAGCAATACAGCCAATACTCCAATTAGCGACAGTTCAAAATGGGAAAAATATACTGATAAACTTAATTATAATGATCTTCATAAAACCGGTGTGATTGGGCTTACACATTTGCTATCTTTAAAAAATAACCGCACTTACTTCAAAACAGTTGCTGCTGTTTCGGCAGAAAGAAATATTGGAATTGAGGACACACTTAATTATGATTATGATTTAAGGCCTATCTCGAGGGATACATTCGATTATATTATTTCGCGAATCTCAGTTTTAATGAACCATAAATTCAACAGCAGAAATGTATTGCGGACGGGCTTGATTTATGGAAATTATAATTATAATCTTTCTGTAAAGGAAATTGATTCTACCACTGGTGATTTTAAATTTTTCCTGAACAGTAAAGGAAACACGGGTCTTGCTGAATATTACATTCAATGGCAACATCGTCCGAATGAAGACCTGACAATTAATACCGGAATTCACTCAATGTATTTTTTACTGAATAAAAATTATTCACTTGAACCACGCTTCGGGTTTCGCTGGCAATTCAACGGAACCATGGCATTGAACGCAGGATTAGGCTTGCACAGCCGGATTGAAACGATTTCCAATTACCTTGCGGAAAATACTCTTCCTGATGGAACTGTAATTAAGCCAAACCTGAAAACAAAATTTACAAGAGCTTTTCATGCAGTACTCGGATACGACTATACTATTCGTGAAGACTTAAGATTAAAGGCTGAAACATATTATCAGTATTTATTTGATGTACCCGTTGAGGATACAAATTCAACATTTTCTGCATTGAATTTTGCAGGAGGATTTACAAATATTTCTATGGTAAATAAAGGGTTTGGCTGTAATTATGGAATTGACCTTACACTGGAAAAGTTTTTTACAAAATCGTATTATTTCCTTTTAACAGCTTCTTTGTATGAATCGAAATATAAAGCAAGTGACGGTGTTTGGAGAAATACATTCTTCAACGGCAATTATATTTTTAATGCACTTGCCGGAAAAGAAATTAAAACAGGGAAAGAAAAAAATAATATTTTCAATATTAATACTCGTATTATTTGGAAAGGCGGAAACAGGCTCACTCCAATTGATCTGCTTCAGTCAATTGAGGAAAAACAGGCAGTGTATATTGTAGCAGAAACCTATAATGAAAAAGGACCCGATTATATTCGCCTTGATTTGCAACTTAGCTACAGAAAAAACAAACCGAAATATTCCTGGATTGTTGCTCTGGATTTTGAAAACCTCACAAACCGGATGAATGTTTACAATGAATACTACGATAAGGAAACCAAACAGATTGAGAAGAATTACAACCTGGGGATACTTCCGATCCTGAATTTCAAAGTGGAATTCTAAATTAAAATGTCCAATTAAAAATTATCAGAAGGAAAGGTTTAATCCTATGCTAGGCATTATGGGCAGCTGATCCACGCGTTCATGCGTTATGCGATCCTGATAGAAAATATTTTTCCTGTCGTACAAATTGGTAACACTGAAAATTGCATCAAGGTTCGTATATTCTCCAAGTTCAAAATGTTTCTTGATGGTGAAATCAAGTCGATGGTAATAAGGCAATCTGCCACCATTTAAGTCAGAATAAATAATTCCGAGTTCTCCATTTTCTGTGGTATAGTCAGTATTTATTCCATCGGTGAAGGTGAGGTTTTCATAATAACCTTGCGTAAGTGTAAAAGGGAAGCCGGAACCCAGATTCCATCTTATGTCAATTCCCCAATCATAATTTTTTCCGAAGGTGTATGACGAAACAATATTAACATTATGTCTTCTGTCGTAATGAGGCAGATAATCAATTATGCCATCGTTGCGGTGAACATAACCCAACGAATATACTCCCCAAATATAAAGCCGGTTGTAATCATACTTAACAGAAACATCAAACCCTTCAGCATCTCCGGTTTCAATAATAAAATCTTTTTTCAGGTAATCGGGTTTATCTGCATTTGCTGCATTGTCGTCAAATATTTTGTTGCGGTTGATGTTCGTTAGTTGCGGGAAGTATTTATAGTATCCTTCAATGTTCACAGTAAAATGTTTTGCAGGGTCGAACTCAACACCCAAAATAAGATGGTCTGCAAGCTGCAACTTCGTTTTTACATCTTTTCCATTGAAAGTCTCTTGAAGGTTTTCTGGTCCTGACAGGAAACCGTAGAATAGATTTACAACATCCCTGTCGGAGTTTGCACTGATAAAATTCTGTGAATACATTCCACCTGCAAATTTTAAGCGAACTTTTTCCGATAGGTTATATTTCATTGCCAGTCGTGGTTCAGGCATCATGGTTTGCAACGAAGCGTAATATTGTACTCTGAAACTAGGCTCTAACAAAAATTTTCCAAGTGTCCATTTGTATTTAAAAAAAGCTGCAAGTTCTGTTGTATTATCTTTTATGTCAATTTTGCGGTTTACAGAATTGAAGTAATTAAAAATTGTTTTAAATCCAAGCATGTTTATTCCCCAACGTGCTTCATTCTTACCAAGAAAATAAGTAAAATTCAGACCCATATTAAAACCACTGATTTCACTGGTACGGGGATCTCTGTTTTCTTCTTCGAGCGCAATTTTATATTTGGAATATGCAAAGTTCCCTTGAAAAAGAACAGATGAACTTGAAGGAACAAGCACGAAATTTGAGCCTGCACCATAAGAATCCCAGTTGAAATCGGAGATGGCTTTATAATTTACATTGTCTTTGAAATTGAATCCGTAGAGGTTTAGCTTGTTTCCATTTGAACCGTTCATTGAAATTTTGCCATACAGGTCGGTATAGTTAAAAGGCAAACCGGTTGTATCAATATATTTGTAGAATATTTTTGAACTTTGTTTCAGGTAAGAATTTTTTGCGGAAAAAATAAAGGAAGTACTTCCACCACCTGTTGATTTTTCTCTCTGAAGAGGACCCTCAAGCAATAGCTTCGCACCAAAAGGACTAAGTGAGGTTTTCCCCGCAAATCTTTTTTTGTTTCCATCGCGTGTGGAAATATCCATCACTGATGAAATTCTGTCGCCATATTCTGCACCGAAGCCACCAGTGTAAACATCCGCATTGCGCAGGATATCTGTATCAAAAACAGAAAATAATCCGATTGAATGAAATGGATTGTAAACAACCATGCCGTCGAGCAGCACTTCATTTTGAATAGGAGATCCACCGCGTATATATAATTGACCACCCTGGTCACCGGTAAAGATAACGCCCGGAAGCACCTGCAGGTACTGGGCAAGATCAGGTTGTCCGCCTATAGAAGGAATCTGGGAAATTTGCTTTGGAGTAATTTTTACAACAGAAGTCTTTGTTTCAGTTTTTACATCTTCCTTTTCAGCAGAGACATTGAGTTCTTTTAAAGAAAAATTTGATTTGATAAGCCTGAGATTTTGTGAAATAATATCACCGGCTTTTAAAGAAATAGGACGCTGAATAGAGTCAAACCCCATGTAGGTGATTGTGAGCGTATAATCACCTACGGGGATTTTGGAAATAACATAATATCCATTTACATCAGTTACTGCCCCATACTGGGTTCCTTTCAGGTAAACGCTTGTAAATATTATAGGTTCTCCGGTAGCATCTTCGGTAATAAATCCCTTGATGCTGGCAGTTTGCGAATATACTGATGAGCTTAAAAACAGTAGAGAAGTGACAAAAAGCTGAAAGATTTTCTTTAAATTCATACGTGCAGTGATAACAAATCGATTCGTTGTAAAATTAATCAAAAATAAATGTGCCAGAGTAAATTTTCTTTTTTTGACAATATTTAACTGATTTCTTTCGGTAATGGGATAATAAAAGCTGCAATGGTTGTTTTCAAATTAATGTAAAATCTGGAACATAAGTTCTTTTAACAATGCACCATCGGGAGTTGTGGCATTATCAACGCCTTTGCTTTTCATATCATACTTTCTGAGCAATGAAATTACTTTTTTTGTTTTGGATAAATTGTAATTTTTTGCCGCAAGTTGGTACTCCGAAACGAAAAAAGCATGAATCCCGAGCTCTGCGGCTATTCCATTTTTGGTTTTGTCAGTAGCATAATGGCAAAGTAAAAGTTTTGCAAAAAAAGAATAAAGGCTGGGAAGTGTCTTTATATTCGGGTTTTCGCGTGGATTAGCTGCAAAATAATTTATAATCTGATTGCATTTGTAAACATCCTTTTTCCCCAGTGCTCTCTGCAATTCAAAGATGTTAAAATCTTTGCTTATTCCAATGTTCTGTTCAATGTGGAGGGGCGTAATCTCAATACCGACAGGAACATTTATTGAAAGTTTTGAAAGTTCGTTCGTAATTTTACTCAGGTCGGAACCAAGAAATTCTGCAAGCATTACAGCAGCATCAGGGCGAATGGTGTAATTTCTTTCCTTCAGAAAATTCTGTATCCATGCAGGAAGCTGGTTGTCGTAAAGTTTTTCAGATTCATAAAGAACACCATGTTTCTCAATACTTTTGGCATAGGTTTTTCTGCGGTCAATTTTTTTATATTTATAGCACAGCACCAGAATGGTTGATTTCAAAGGATTATCATAGTAAGCTTCCATCGGATGCTTCTCCTTTTTATCATCTTTCACTTTTGGGTCAGGGATAAGATTTTTTACATCCTGAGCTTCTTTAACAATAACTACCTGGTAGTTTGCCATCATCGGGAATCGCTTGGCATTGGCAAGGATGGTGGCAACATCCACATCTCTTCCGTAAACTATGGTTTGATTAAATTCTTTTTCAATATCACTCAGCACATGGTTGGCAATGTAATCGGATATCTCGTCAATGAAGTAGGCTTCTTCTCCCATGAGAAAATAAACCTGCCTGTAAATTTTATTTTGCAGTTCACTGATGATCTCGTCGAATTTCATGATGTTTCGAGGAAAAGAAATAATTAATCAAATTCAAATAAAAGGTGCTTAACGGTGAGTCCGTTATTTATCAATTGATTCAGGGAATCGATGCCAATTCGTAAATGTTCTTCAGTAAATTTTTCTGATACCTTTTTATCGCTTTCTTCAGTTTTAATACCTGCCGAAATCATTGGCTGATCAGATACAAGCAGTAGTGCTCCAGAGGGAATGCTGTTGGCAAAACCTACCGAAAAAATTGTTGCTGTTTCCATATCTATAGCCATGGCTCTTGTCACCCTAAGGTAATCTTTAAATTCTTCATCATGTTCCCAAACACGGCGGTTGGTAGTATATACAGTTCCTGTCCAATAGTCGCGGCCATGATCACGGATTGTGGTTGATACAGCTTTCTGCAGGCTGAACGCTGGCAGTGCAGGCACTTCGGGAGGAAAATAATCATTGGATGTTCCCTCGCCACGAATGGCAGCTATCGGCAGTATTAAATCGCCCAGATCATTTTTCTTTTTCAGTCCACCGCATTTTCCAAGAAAAAGAGCAGCTTTTGTGTCAATAGCACTTAGCAGATCCATTATTGTTGCTGCATTTGCACTTCCCATTCCAAAGTTTACGATGGTAATATTATTTGCAGTTGCTGATGGCATGGCTTTATCGAGTCCCCTTATTTCAACATTGTAGGTTTCCGCAAACATTCTTAAATATCGGTTAAAATTAGTAAGTAGGACATATTCTCCGAATTCACCCAGTTGTGTACCCGTATATCTCGGCAACCAGTTCTCTACAATTTCTTTTTTTGTCTTCATTTAAATAAATTTTCGCAGGCAAAATTACTTCTTTTTCCTGATACCTTCTTAATTTTTGTACCGATACGGAAATGGTTCTCGAAATTTCCTATCGGTATAACTGAATCTAAGCTTTTTGCTTTACAAAGAAGCAAAGATTCTATATACATTTGCATAATTATGAATGTCATGCAAAAGTTAAACTTACCTGAATTTACTTTTAGTTATCGCCTATTCAAAGGGAGACGCCAGATATTTGATGTGGTAAGAAAAAAATTTGTATCGCTCACCCCCGAAGAATGGGTAAGACAAAACTTTATTGCATGGCTTATTCAGGTGAAAAAATATCCGGCCGGACTCATTGCTGTTGAAAAGGAACTTTCACTCAACGACATGAAAAAACGATACGATGTCGTTATCTACAACAATACCCACGTTCCTGCAATGCTTATTGAATGCAAAGCTCCCGGTGTTCCTGTCACGCAAAAGGTTTTTGACCAGGCCGCGCGCTATAATTTAGTTGTAAAAGTCAGGCATTTGATTATTACAAATGGAATCAATCATTATTATTGCTCCATCGATTTTGAAAAAGGAACGTATGCCTTTAATGATCAGGTTCCTGATTATGATGAATTATTTTGAAATAGCTCTATAATTTAGTATCTTGCAAAAAATTTCTGCCATGAAGAGTCTTAAACCTTTCCTGCTGATTTTATTTTTTATGTGTGCATTGATTTTGCAGGCACAGGTAAAATATTTCAAGTTGCCCGAACATATTGCTGATAGCGACTTTGTTTCGAAAACAATTATCATAAATATTAAACCGGAATTCCGGGCATTTTGCAAAGAGAATGTTATTGATATTCCTAAATTAAATAGTGCATTAAATTTAATAGGAACCAGTGCTATTGTAAAAAAATTCCCGGGCAAAAAACAGCCTGCAACTGAATACAACAGGTTTGGCGAGAAGATGGTGGATCTTTCATTGGTTTATGAATTGAAATATTCAAATAATTTGTCAATAGAATCAGCCATTAATAAATTACTTTCAACAGGTATATTGCAATATGCAGAACCTCATTATTTGCCACATTTATTTGATGCATACAATCCTGATGATCCGATGGCAGATACAACCAATTCTAATTTCTGCATGTGGCACCTTAAAAAAATAAAAGCATATGATGCCTGGGGAATTCAGCAGGGGAATACAAACATTGTGATCGGTATTACTGATACAGGAACTGAAATTTTTCATCCCGACCTCATCAACAGCATCGCAATAAACTATGCTGACCCTATCAATGGAGAGGATGATGATGGTGATGGTTTTACCGATAATTATTATGGCTGGGATCTTGGTGATAATGATAACAATCCAGGATGGAATAATGGTGTTAGTTCACTCAGGCACGGGATACACGTTTCCGGTCTTGCGGCCGCGACGGTAAATAATGGGATTGGTGTTGCCGGGACAGGTTTTAAATGCAAGTACCTTCCGGTGAAAATTGCTGATACCACTGGTTCTTTGAACATGGCTTATGAAGGTATAGTTTATGCGGCAGATCACGGATGCAGCATTATCAACTGTTCGTGGGGGGGCTTTGGCGGCGCCGGAGAGTTTGGTCAAAGCATTATTGATTATGCAACGAATAATATGGATGCACTTGTTGTAGCAGCTGCAGGGAATTTTAACAACGATTATCCGGTTTACCCTGCATCTTATAATAATGTGATGAGTGTGGCAAATACTGATCAAAACGACTGGATGTGGATTGATCCAGATGATGGTTCAGGTTCAAGTTATGGCATTAACGTTGATATAGCTGCTCCGGGAAGATATGTTTTTTCGACATGGACAAACGGAGGATACACACAAAGCACTGGAACATCAATGGCGGCGCCTGTTGTTTGTGGTGCCGCTGCGATTGTAAAAGCACATTTCCTTTCTTACTCTCCAATACAGATTGCTGCCCAGTTACAGTCTTCTGCTGACAATATTGATACAATTCCCTTTAATTTTCCTTATGCCGGGCTTCTTGGATCAGGCAGATTAAATATGTTTCGGGCATTGACGAATAATAGTCCGTGGATTAAAATGATTTCAGACAGCATTAATGATGGAAATGATCAGACATATATACCAGGTGATATTTTGCAAATATCCGGAATGTTTAAAAACTATCTTCAGACTTCTAACAGCGATTTGAAAGTTACATTAAGCAGTACAAGTCCATATATCAATATAACTGATTCGGTCGCAATTCTTGGTGTGATAGCCCAATTAGCTACAAAGGATAATTATGCTGCCCCATTTGATGCACAGATTTTAGCAGGAACACCATACAGCACACAAATTGATTTCAAACTAACTTTTGAAGATGCTCAGCTGAATTACAAATCAACGCAGTTTTTCTCAGTGATTGTAAATATAGATTACATGAATATTGAGATAAATCAGATTGCAACTACCATTACAAGCAAAGGAAAAATAGGATACAACCAATCAAATAATTTTGAGCAGGGCGTTGGATACACTTACCAGAATAGCTGGTCATACCTGGTAGATCGCTGTGCAGGATTTTTAGTAGGCAATTCTATTGGTTCTGCAATTCAGGTTTCAGATAATCTTTACGGGTTTGCTGCGAACACAACCGAAAATGATTTCAAATCAGTAGATGTTGTTCATAAAATTATTCCTCCTGTTTCTGCCGACTTTGAGGCAGAATGCAAATTTAATGATGATAATGCCGGTGCAAACAAGCTTAATGTGACAGTAAAGCATAAAACGTTGGCATGGACTGACGCACCAAGGGATAAATTTATAATAATGGAATACACTATTAAAAATACAAGTACCACTACTACTTTGCCTTTGCTTTATGCCGGACTGTTTATGGATTGGGACATGAGTGCTGACGGAGCTCCGCGCGACCGTGTTGGATATGATGCAACAAATCAGATGGGTTATACTTATTCAACTGATGGTGGGCCTTATTCGGCTATTAAATTACTTTCAAATGGCTTAGTGCATCATTATGCTTTTGATAAGGACGGGACTTTCAACGGTACAAACAACAGTATTAAGATTACTGATGGTTTTAATAGTTATGAAAAATACAGCGCCTTAAAAACAAATACCAACAGAAATACTGCAGGTACTTACCAAAGCGGGAATGATGTTGCTGATATGATTAGTACGGGCCCTTTCGTGTTGCTTCCCGGAGATTCAATAATAGCAACTTTTGCACTTATTTCGGGCGATCATCTGGCCGATATCCAGACTTCTGCGGTAGAAGCGGATAATATTTATAACCATGCGGGAATTGCAGAAAATGAGTTGAATAATTCTTTTTCACTTTCTGATATTTATCCGAATCCAGCAAGTGGCTCCATATCTTTAAGTATTCACATGGCTACCGAGGCATTGATAACACTGAATTTAATTGACCAAAATGGGAAAATTGTTCAGTGCCTTAAAACCGGGAAACTGGTTCCTGGTGATCATCCGTTTACTTTTCAAACCACAGGTATTGCTGCCGGATTGTATCATGTCAGTCTTAGCAGTGGAAGCATCATTATTTCGAAGGACGTAACCATTATTAAATAATTTCGTAAATATCATAATTGAAGAATAATTATGATTGAAAAACTTCCTGTAGAATTTGTCAATTTTGTATTGGTTACTTTGTTTGCTTTGATCATTGGCCTTGCGCAACGCAGGTTACATCCCGGCAAAGAAGATTACAAACCTTTCGGCACTGACCGTACTTTTACTTTTGTGGGTATACTTGGCTATATCCTATGTGTAATTAAGCCTGGCGATTATACTCTTTTCTTGGGAGGCGGATTTGCACTTGCGCTTTTTCTGGCAATCTACTATTACAACCGCATGATTAGCATGAAAGTTTATGGCATTACTTCTATTATTGTCGGGTTCCTTACATACTGTCTTGCACCGTTGATCATCACGCAACCTAAATGGTTATTTATGCTTGTGGTTGTGACTGTGCTTATTTTCACCGAACTTAAAGAATCCTTCGGTGCGATATCAAAGAAATTTGATAAGGATGAGTTCATCACGCTTGGAAAATTCCTTGTAATTGCAGGAATTGTTTTACCAGCCATTCCTGATGAACCTTTTGTTGATTACCTCAGTATCACTCCTTATAAAATATGGTTGGCAGTGGTTGTAATATCAAGTATTTCATATCTGAGCTATCTGCTAAGGAAATTTGTTTTTAAAAATTCAGGGATCCTTATCAGCGGAATACTTGGGGGTTTATATAGTAGTACTGCCACTACAATTATTCTTTCAAAAAAATGCAGGGATACCAAAGGAAATAAATATCAATATGCTGGTGCAATACTTTTAGCCACATGTATGATGTATCTGCGAGTGCTGATACTTCTCTTTATATTTAATGCTGCGCTTTTTTCCATTTTGTTATTGAGCTTTGTAATCCTGATTGTTGTTTCAGGATTGACTGCACTGATAGTTATCAGAATCGATAAGAACAAACAAAATGATGAAGAGATCGTGCAGAATGATAGAAACCCACTAGAATTCAAAGTGGCGCTGCTCTTTACAGTGCTTTATGTTGCATTTACATTCGTCACCTGGTATGCCATTTCAAATTTTGGCACTGATGGTTTAAAGGCATTGTCCCTGATTGTAGGAGTTACTGACATAGATCCTTTTCTGATAAATATTTTCCAGGGAAAATACGAAGTTACCTTGAACATCCTTGCGCTGGCTTCTCTTCAGGCCATTATCAGTAATAATGTTGTGAAGGCAATTTATGCAGGCTTTATTGCGGGCAAGCAAGTGCGTAAAGCAATTTTCATTGGCTTCTCGATTATTATTATTGTGAATATAATACTGGTGATTTTCTTTTATACAATATAAATCAAAACCTGTTTTATTGCTTCCATTTCTTTTGCCGGATTATTTTATTCCAACATTTTTCTAACTTTGACGCTTAATCCAAAACATGTTGATTTTTTTTACTCCGTGCATTGCGGTATATAACTTTTAAGAAAATAAACAATCAATTGATTTTTTGAACCGATGATCAGTAAGACAATTTCTATCGTTGATTCATCTGTTGTAAAAACTACAGTAGAGCATCAGGTTTTGTCGCTGAGGATTTGCGATCATTGCGTGGAAACTGCAGTTTTTGATTCTATACATTCTACTGTTACTGCAATAGAATGTTGGGATATTAGCATCGACAGCGATTTTGTATTTGCATCAACTGTTTTTGATAAAATACTGGAAGATTCATCTTTTCTGAAAAAACAATTTGAGAAAATTATTTTTCTTGCGGATCATCACCTATACACGCTGATACCGGATAAATTATTCCAGGAAAATGAAAGCAAAAAATACCTTGTATTCAATCATGGAATTGATTCGAATGAAAAAATAAATATTGATCATTTGCAGGAACTGAACCTTAGGAATATTTACTGGCAGCCCTATGAACTGGCAAAAAGTGCAGAAAAATATTTCACAAATGTTCAACACAGTCATTTAATTTCTTCGCTTATCAGATCATTGTTAAAAGAAAAAAATTTAAATGCAAATATTTTAATTAACTACTGTGGTAAGCGAATGGATGTGATTGCATTTAAAGAGAGTCAATTTATTTTTTGTAATTCCTTTTTTTATGAATCACCTGCTGATATGATTTATTTTCTTCTGAATATTTTTCAGCAGACTGATATTACTGCCTCAGCGGCGATTACGCTTACCGGAGAAATTGTAAAAAAATCCGCTGAATACGAAATCATTTCCAGCTATTTTTCAAATATCAGTTTTGCTAAACCACCATTGAATTATAATTATTACCAGGAGTTATTGCAGCTGCCATTGCATAAGTTTTACGGAATCTTAAATTCATTCAGATGCGCATTGTAAGCGGAACTCATAAAGGAAGGCAGATCCATCCACCCACTAATCTGCCGGTGCGGCCTACTACCGATTTTGCAAAAGAAAGTCTTTTTAATATTTTAAATAACCGTATTGATTTTGAAAGTACAGCTGTCCTGGATCTTTTTGCAGGAACAGGTAGCATTTCACTTGAATTTGCATCACGCGGTTGTCCTTCAATTACATCAGTGGATTTGAATTTCAAGTGTGTTGAATTTATTAAAAAAGCTTCTGAAGAAATGAAGTTTACAACTATACGTGCTGTAAAAGCGAATGTGTTTGGATTTCTTGGATTCTGCAAAGTGAAATACGATTTGATTTTTGCCGATCCTCCTTATGATATGGAGAATACATCTACAATTCCCGATATTGTTTTCGAAAAAGAATTGCTAAACAAGGAAGGCATTTTAATTATTGAACATTCGCGCGACCTTGACTTTTCAAAGCATCCTAAGTTTACTGAGCACCGTAATTATGGCAAAGTAAATTTTAGTTTCTTTTTGAATGAGTGACCAGATGAAAAGACGCATTTCTTCTTAAAATTATTTTACTCTAGCGATATAAAGAATCCTATATCCGTTTCATAACAAATTTTATCTTTGAAGAAAAAACATAATGAAAATTCGTGAAGCTAAACTTACCGATATACCTGTCATAGCTGACTTCCAGGTAGCCATGGCTGCTGAAACAGAAAATGCGAAACTTGATATAAATACCGTGCGCTGGGGCGTTAACAAAGTTTTTTACGATAAAGCAACCGGAAAATATTTAGTTGCCGAACAAAATGACAAGATTGTCGCTTCACTGCTTATGCTTTATGAATGGAGCGACTGGCGCAATGGACAGGTAATCTGGATACACTCTGTATATGTAAGGCCTGAATACAGAAAACATGGAATTTTTAAAGAGATGTATACTTTTTTAAAAAATATTGTCTCAAAAAATGAGAGCTATAAAGGACTACGGCTGTATGTTGATAAAACAAATAAGAATGCAATGAAGGTTTATGAATCGCTCGGCATGAGCGGAGATCATTATGTATTATATGAATGGATGAAACCTGATGCACCTAGAAAATAACTCCCCGATTTCTTTTCTCGGAGAACATCTGTGTAATAAAAAAATAATTTCGCAGAGAAGATGCAGAGCCTCAGAGGGATTTTTTAAACCATCGCGTTACATTAGTTATTTCGTATTTTTGTAAATCAAATTATTTTCACATGAAAAAGATCGCTGTATTTCCGGGTTCTTTCGATCCCATTACCAAAGGGCATGAATCGGTGGTTATAAGGGCCATCCCTTTATTTGACGAAATTGTTATAGCGATCGGTGAAAATTCCGAGAAGAAAAGTTATTTCCCTATAGAAAAAAGACTTGAATGGATTGAACAAACATTTTCAACATTCCCGAATGTGAAGGTGATAAAATACCATGGCTTAACAGTTGATCTTTGCAAAAAACTCCATGCAGCTTACATTTTACGCGGATTGCGGACTTCAATTGATTTTGAATTTGAAAGAAGTATTGGACAGATGAATAAAGATATTTTTCATGGAATAGAAACAATTTTCCTTCTTACAGCACCTGAGTATACACACCTGAATTCCTCAATAGTTAGGGAGATCCACAAATGCGGGGGAGATGTTCATCAGTTTGTACCTGATGGTATACGCATGAAATAAATTCTGCTATACTGCGTTATTATGGAAACTTCTTCAAAGTTAATTAAATTGAAACCTATCAGATTTATCTTTCTCCTTTTTATTTTAGTTCCCTTCACTTTGTTAAGTCAGAATGTTACTATAAAAGGTAAAGTGCTGAGCGGAGCCGAAGGAAAGACGATGTCACTATATGCATATTCCGACCAGCTTACATATACGCTTGCGAAAATTGCATCCGGAAAAATTGATTCAGTAGGGAAGTTCAATTTTTCTTTTAAGACCGATAAAATTTTCTTTGCTTATCTGAAAATTGATTTCAACCAGGCTCCTATTTATATTGAACCCGGAAAAACATATGATATGGTTGTTACCTGCGCTGATTGCGGAGCGGCAGATGATCACCTGAATCCATACCTGTATCCAAAACAGCTTGATGTTGTACTTTCAGGAAAAGATTCAACCGAATTGAACAGCCTGATAACACGCTTCAATACATTGTATGAGAATTTTATATGGAAGAACTATGTGTCGCTTGTCAAGCAGCGTAACAAAGCGAAGATTGATTCTTTTGAGATCAGTATTAATAAGCAATTCGGAATTTATAAAAATGAGTATGTTGCCAGCTTGATAAAATATCGCTTTGGTGCTCTCGAACAAATGGGGCAAATTATCTCAGTAAAAAAACTTGCAAATAAATATTTCTGGAAACAACCGGTATTGTATGATAACACTGGCTATATGGAATTCTTCAATGAATTCTTCAATAATTATATTCCTGCCGAATCGAATGGCGTTACCATGGATGATCTTGACAGAACCATAAATACTGAGAAAAGTTTTCCTGCACTTCTGGATTCCCTCGGAAAAGATTCTGTTTTACGTAATGAAATGATCAGGGAATTGGTGGCAATGAAAACGATCTCTACACTTTATTATGTGAAAGGATTTGATAAATCGGCAATCCTTGATATGTTAAATTATGTGATTGATAATAGTAAGTTTCCTCAGCATAAAATTATTGCAGAAAATTATGTTAAATATCTTACCAAACTCACTGTAGGCACTGCAGCTCCTGATTTTACACTGAAAGATTTTACAGGACTTTCCTATTCATTATCTGAATTCAATAAGGATAAATATGTGTACTTATTTTTCTGGACAACATGGTCGCCAATAAGTTTAGCGGAAATGGATTTGGTCAATAAACTTAAAGAAAAGTATGGTACAAAGGTTGAGTTTGTAGGAGTCTGCGCGGATAAAGAATTCCTGACCTATTATTACTTTATGCAGAAGAATAAAAACTACAATTTTACAACCCTTCATTTTGGAAACAACCAGGATCTTCTGGAAGCTTATGAAGTAAAAGCATATCCTTCCTTCGTGCTAATTGGTCCTGACGGAAAGATATTGCAATATCCTGCGGAAGCACCAAGCGGTGCATTGGATGAATTATTTTATGATCTGACGAAGATTAAATAAAGAGTCCTAAATTTTATAAATATCCTGAACTCGTCAGCAATTCAGCGATTGAAGCATAGGAATCGCGCATCATCCATGGAATATCTTTTTTGCTTAACCACTTTACAACAGTAATATCTTCCTGTGTTTGTGGGGTGATATGGGTATCGTCAACAAAATTCATTTCAAACCAATGCGTTTTTTTTAGTACACGTTTTCCGTCAAGTTTATAAGTGTGATAAGTGGGTTCAAGTTTTTTGGTTATGGTAAGTCCCGCTATACCCGTTTCCTCCATAACCTCGCGGATGGCGGTTTCGTTTGGCTTTTCACCAGGTTCCATTTTGCCTTTTGGAAGATCCCATTTACCATAGCGGAAAATAAATAAAATCTGGTCACTTTCTTTTCTTACCAAACCACCAGCAGCTTCTATCATTGGAAACAATGATACGATTAAATCAGGATCTCCGTTTATAAAAAGATTATCTAGCGTACGATCCTTTTCGAACTCGTCAATTTTTTGTAATAGTGCTGATTCCGAGGAGTATTGCAGGTTTCTGCCGGCTCTGTCCGAAAAATTTTCTGCGCCGTCTGAAAGAAAAATGCATTTGTTGTTTATAAAAACTTTATACATTTGCCCTATGAAATTAAATAATGATTCCGCTTTAAAGGTTGCTGAATTTTTACTGCAAATTAAAGCAATAAAACTGGAAGTTGCTAATCCTTTTACATGGGCCTCCGGATGGAAATCGCCCATCTATTGTGACAACAGAAAAACCTTGTCATATCCTAAAATAAGAACATACATCAGGCAACAGTTTGTCCGCATTATCAACGATGAGTTCGGTGTACCTGATGTGATAGCCGGAGTGGCAACAGGTGGTATAGCCATGGGTGCATTGGTAGCGCAGGAAATGGGACTTCCTTTTGTTTATGTTCGTCAGTCTGAAAAGAGTCATGGGCTGGAAAATAAAATAGAAGGCGTAATTGAATCAGGTCAATCAGTTGTTATTATTGAAGACCTTATTTCTACCGGTGGAAGCAGCCTTAAAGCTGTTGAAGCATTGCGTAAAGCCAAATGCGAAGTGAAAGGCATGGCAGCAATATTTACCTATGGCTTTCCAGTTGCAACGGATGCATTTAAAAAAGCAAAATGCCCTGTAATGACATTAAGTAATTATGAAAATCTTATTCAGCAGGCAGCAAAGAGCGGATATGTGGAGGAAGAGGATCTTATTACTCTGGCTAAGTGGCGCGAGAACCCTGATAAATGGGGGAAGTAGAAGGTTCAAGTCTCAATTCGTAAATTGTAATTCGTAAAACGTAAATCCAATTGACAAGAATAGAAAGTAATATTGCTGAAATAAATAACTCACCTGAAAAAGTTTATAGTTTTCTGAGCGATTTGAATAATTTAGAGAAACTGATGCCTGAGCAGGTAATTAACTGGAAATCTACCGAAGACACTTGTTCATTTACCATCAAAGGAATGACAGATCTTTCCATGAAGATTTCTGAAAAAACTCCTTTTTCGAAAGTGGAAATTGTACCCGGAGAAAAAGCTCCATTTAATTTTAGCCTGATTATCAACTTGCAGAATCCAAAGGAAAACCTCTGTGTAGCACAAATTATTTTCGACGCTGAACTGAATGCTATGATGGAAATGCTGGCACGCAAACCACTTCAGAACTTTGTTAACATGCTTGCCGCAAAACTGAAAGAACTCGGCGATAAGCTTTAAGTTGAAAAATTTCTTTGTGTGACTTGGTGGCAACTTTGAGTGCCTTTGTGGAATAGCTATACACAAAGCCACACCAAGAATCACAAAGGTTCACGAAGATCTCAACGGTTATTTTCTTTACTTTCGCAATTCTTTATCTTACTCATTGTTCCAATGATCTATCTCCAGTTAGAAAATATTTCCAAATCATTTGGCGAAAAAAAACTTTTCGAAAATATTTCTTTTGGTGTTCATAAAGATCAGAAAATTGCCCTTATCGCAAAGAATGGTACAGGCAAGTCAACACTCCTAAGAATTATTGCGGGCCTTGAACAACAGGACTCAGGCAGCATTGTTATGAGGAATGATGTTACATTCACTTTCCTTGATCAGAATCCTGTTTTCAATGAATCATTGAGCGTGCTCGATGGAGTATTTGCAACATCAGGAACACTGATAAATGTTGTTAGAGAATATGAAGCAGCAATTGTTTCTGATGATAAAAAAAGAATTGCTGAAGCTACCGATGCGATGGAAATCAATAAGGCCTGGGATTATGAAGCGCAGATAAGGCAGATACTTGGTCAACTCGAGATCACTGATCTTAAACAAAAAATATACGAATTAAGCGGTGGACAAAAGAAGCGCTTAGCCCTGGCAAATGCACTCATCAGTGCTCCCGACTTGTTAATACTCGATGAACCCACTAACCATCTTGATCTCGACATGATCGTATGGCTTGAGAAATTCCTTCAACGTACACGCTGCACACTGCTGATGGTTACGCATGACAGGTATTTCCTCGACAGGGTGTGTAACGATATTATTGAAATTGATAATGGAAAATTAAACCGTTATAAAGGGAACTATTCATATTTTTTGGAGAAGCGTGATGAACGAATTGCCCTCGAAAATACGGTGATTGAAAAAGCACAAAATATTTTACGCACCGAACTCGAATGGATGCGTCGCATGCCAAAGGCAAGAACTACTAAGTCAAAAAGCCGAATTGAGTCTTTTTACGATATCAAAGAAATTGCATCAAGCAAAAAACATGATGCGGGTCTGCGTATGCATATGAAGGGCACACGGCTTGGGAAAAAGATTATCGAGATAAATTATATCAGTAAAAAGTTTGGCGACAAAGCACTGCTTGAAAATTTCGAATACACATTTAAACGCAGTGAAAGAATTGGAATTGTTGGAAAAAATGGATGCGGAAAATCCACCTTGCTTAATATTCTTACCGGATTGATTTCTCCTGATTCTGGAAATGTGGATGTGGGTGAAACAGTATTGTTTGGTTATTACAAGCAGGAAGGCATTATTTTTAATGAGGACCAGCGTGTAATTGATATTGCAAAGGATGTGGCCGATGTAGTAAAGCTCAGCAATGGCCGAAAGGTTTCGGTTTCGGAATTCCTGATTCAGTTTTTATTTACCCCGGAAATGCAATACACTCCTGTTGGTAAGCTAAGTGGTGGTGAAAGGCGCAGGCTCTACCTGATGACGGTCCTTATGAAAAGCCCGAATTTCCTGATACTTGATGAACCTACCAACGACCTCGATATACTTACATTAAATGTCCTTGAAGATTATTTGAAAAATTTTGAAGGCTGTGTGCTGATGGTTTCTCACGACAGATTCTTCATGGATAAAATAGTTGAACATCTTTTTGTGTTTGAGGGAAACTGCGTTGTGCGCGACTTTCCCGGGAATTATTCCCGCTATCTTGAATACAAGGAAATTCAGGATGATCTGAAGAAGAAATCAGAAATAAAAACTGAAAAGATTCAGAAAGAAAGGCCACAGAAAGAAAAATCGAATAAGCTTTCATATAAAGAGCTAAAGGAATTTGAATCACTTGAAACAGAAATAAGTGATTTGGAAAATGAAAAGACAGCTATAGAAGCTGCGCTATCCTCGGGTGATCTGGCCACAGAAGAGATTATTGAAAAATCAAACCGCCATGGCGAGATAATTCCGTTGCTGGAAGCAAAAACAGAGCGCTGGCTTGAGCTCAGCATGAAAAACGAAGAATAATAAATTGTTTCACATTTCTTATTTGAGTGATTCTTAATCATATTCAAAAAATAGTTCTAAATTTATTGCTTAATGGAAATATCGATGAATAAAATCACTGCATTAGTTCCCATAAAAAAAGAATCTGAACGAATCCCTGGAAAAAATTTTCTCCTGTTTTGCGGAAAATCTTTATTTCATTATATGCTCAGCACTTTGCAACGATGCGATGTAATTGAAAAAATTATTATTGATACCGATTCTGAAATTATAATGAAGGAAGTTCCTTTAACCTACAGTAAAGCAGTTATTATTCCGCGACCTGATTTTTTACTTGGTAATCATATTGTCGCAAATGAACTTATCGCTCATGATATTTCTCAAACTGCTGATGAACATTTTTTGCAGACTCATGTTACCAATCCATTGTTGTCAGCGAGAAACATAACAAATGCGGTGAATCTATATTTCAGTTCGCTGCTGGTTTATGATTCGCTTTTTTCTGTGAACTGTATCCGCAAGCGTATGTACGATGCCGACTGCCGGCCGCTGAATCATTCGAACAAAGATATGAAACCCACACAACACATGGACCCTGTATTTGTGGAAAATTCCAACATGTTTATTTTTTCTAAATCATCTTTTAAGAATGCAGGCATCAGCCGCATAGGGCTTAAACCACAGTTGTTCGAAATGAACGAAGTGGAAAGCGTCGATATTGATTATCCTGAAGATTTTAAACTGGCGGAAATTATTTATCAGAACAGAGAAAAGTTTACTATTGAATAATTTTATTTAATGCCTCACGCATTTCAAAAATTATCATTTCTGTAGCACCAGTATTTTGTTCGATATAAGATTTTATTTTCTGTCTTTTATAAGTGTCTTTTTCTTTGTATGCCTTTTGCAGTGCAGCAGTCAATTCATTTGTGCTTTTGAAAATTGTTGCATAACCTTTTTCAAGCATTTCTAAGGCTTCTTTATAATTTCGATGGTTTGGTCCGAAGGCAACTGGAACGCCATATACAGCAGGTTCCAGGATGTTATGTATGCCTATGGAATTAAAACCTCCGCCAATAATTGCAACATCAGCATATCTGTAAAGGCTCGCCAGTATTCCAACACAGTCGACCCATAAAATTTTATGAGAAGGTTTTAATTCTGCAATATTTGAATAAGCGATCATCTCTGCATTTTCATTCTGAAGCTTTTTTAATTTTTCTTTGTCAGGATCATGCGGAACCAAAATCAGTTTAAAATGCAGGTCATTCAACCTTTGCACAGATTCAAGAATTATTTTTTCGTCTTTAGAAAGTGTACTTCCAGCAATAATGCAGAAATCAGAATCAATGAAATTTTCTATTTCAGGAAAATGTTTTGCTTTTTCTGCTTCTCTGTATACCCTGTCAAAACGCATGTTTCCGGTAACACTAATTTCAGAAACATTAAAATGTTCGGAAAGAAATTTCTTTGTTTTTGCGTCCTGGCAAAAGATATGATTAAAATAAGAAAATGCTTTTTTATAAATAAGCCGGCCGGGCCATTTCAGAAATTTACTTTCCGCGGATATCGCAAGTGATGCAAGATACAGCGGTATTTTTCTTTTATGAATTTCTGAAATATAATTAAACCAGATCTCTGACCGAATAAAAAAAACAGCTTTTGGTTTTAAAATAGTAAGAAATGTTTTTGCATTCTTTGGAAAATCTGCAGGGAGATACATCACGTAATCTGCATGGCTGTATTTCTTACGAATCTCGTAACCGGAAGGGGAGAAGAAGGTTAGTAGAATTTTAAAGGAAGGAAATTCCAATTTTACTTTTTCAATAAGTTCTCGTCCGTCCTCGAACTCTCCTAATGATGAGCAATGGAACCATATCCATTTTTCATCATCTTTAATTTTTTGTTGAAGATTTTGTTCCCAGTTCTTTCTTCCGTTAACCCACAAGTGCGCTTTGTTATGCTTGAATAAAAATCCCCCGCGGATCATTAGCACATAAAGCCCAACTACAATATTGTAAAGCAAATTCATTACGAAAGGAGAAAATTCTTTAATTCTACAACGGAAGCAACGCAATGATCTGCCCCGGCATCTTCTAATTCTTCAGATGAGCCGTATCCGTATAGGACACCTATGGTGTTAATTCCAGCAATTTTACCGGCAATCACATCATGTTTACGATCGCCCACCATCACGCATTCTTTTCCTTCTGCATATTGCATTTTGTCAAGAATACTTTCAATCAAATAACTTTTTTCAGAATTACTTCCATCCATCTCGCAGCCAAGTATTTCATCAAAATAATTATCAATGCTATGAAATGCAGCTATTTTCTTTGCATAAGGAGTGGGCTTTGCAGTGAGTATATATAAATTAGCGCCCTGTTTTTTTAAATTTTTCAGCAAAGTCGCAATGCCTGCATAGAGCGTACATTGGCAGATTCCGTTTATTTCGTAATGTGTTCTGAAAACATTAACTGCTTCCCATGCTTTTTCTTTATCATGAAAATAAAATTGCTCAAGCGATTCATGCAGAGGCATTCCGATTAATTTTCTAATATCGGCATCAGCGGCAAGCGTTATTCCAAACTGAGCCAGGGTATATTCCAGACAGTTCCGTATTCCTGCGATGGAATCACACAATGTTCCGTCAAGGTCAAAAAATACGGTGGAATATTTTAACATTGGTTTTATTTCTAAGAAACAATATTAAGAAATTTCCCCAACATTATCAGTATTTGTAAACCACAAACCACAAACAATTTAAAGTTACTGCAGAAAAACGATTTCTTTAAAATCACATTCAATAACTTTTCCTTCCATTGTTTCGAGGATCAGCATTCCTTCTTCAGAAATATCAATAATAGTGGCAGAGATCATTTCGTTATTGTTAATGTAAAGTGCTGACTCACCTTTTTTGTATAAAGCTGATAAATAATCATCGTCGAGCAAATTAATGCCTTCGTTCCGCAAAAGTTCATAGCGCTCGTCAAGGCATGAACAAAGAAGTTTAAGGCAATCCTTAAGGTTGTAATCCCTGCCTGTGATATTTTTCAACGATACCGGGTTTGGTGCTTCACTGCAGAAAACTTCCTGATTAATATTTATCCCGATTCCAAGGATAGAATGCTGAAAGGTATTTCCGATGATGGCATTCTCTATGAGCATGCCACAAATTTTTTTATTTCCAACATAAACATCGTTGGGCCATTTTATTTTTACCTGCGATGGATCGGTCACAAGTTTGGAAATCATATCATAAACGCCCAGGGAAACCATTTTATTCAGCATGAATTGCTTCTCCAGGGGAAGAAATTCGGGATGAAGAACAATACTGATTGTTAAATTTTTCCCTACTTCACTTTCCCAGCGATTTTCACCGGCGCCTTTACCAGAACTTTGACACTTAGCGGTAATAACAGTCCCGTCAGGCAGCTTCTCCTTGCTTAGCAGTTCTGAAGTAAAGCGGTTTGTTGAGGTGGTTTCGTTGAGTTCGATGATGTTGTCGCCTATCATGGGTAGTCTTTTTTACTTATGCTTATCTCGGAAGAAGTGTAGTATAAGGTATCAAATATTTTGTTACTTTTGCAGGTTATATACTCGTTCTTGTCAGTTTTTCAAAAAATGATAGAACGAGTTATGCCGATAGGAACACGTAAAGAATAATTTATTTACAAATATGTCCGTATCGGTATAAACCTGAATTACACTACAAATATAAATAAACCACTTGTAAATTCAGGTTTTTGAATGAATAATTCAGCGTTTGGCATGGTGAATAGCAGAAAAGAATAATAAAAGGGAATTAATAAACAAGGTGAATGGCAAAGAGGAAAAAGAAAGCAGAAACTTCAGATTTTTTAACTGAAATCATTATTAAAGGAATTCTTGATAAAAAAGGAAAACAAATTGTCAGCATGAATCTTAAAGAAGTGCAGCATGCGGTTTCCGATTATTTTATTGTTTGTCATGGTACTTCTTCCACACAAGTACATGCTATTGCTGAATCTATCGAGGACGAAGTAAGGGAAGCCATAGGCCTTAAACCCTGGCACCGCGAAGGATTTCAGAATGCTGAATGGGTGTTGTTGGATTACGTGGATGTTGTTGTGCATATTTTTCAGGAAGACGCACGCAAGTTTTATCAGATCGAAAACCTTTGGGCCGATGCTGAAGTGAAAATTATTGACGAAGATTAATATTAAATTATTTTTAGAAGGAGCAACGAATGGCAGATAACCAGAATAATCCCCAGGGCGGCAGGAACTTCAGGCCGAACCCAAACCTCAAAAAAAAGGGAGGATTTAATTTCTATTGGATATACGGAATTCTTGCTGTTGTATTTCTTGCTTTACAGTTTTTTAGCTGGAGCGGAGCAACAGAGAAAATTTCTTTTCAGAAATTCAGCAAAGAAATGTACAAGGCACGTGATGTTGAAAAAATTGTTGTCATCAACAAGGAAAAAGCGGAAGTGTACATTAAAAAGGATAGCCTTAAAAAAGCGACATATAAAGACCTCAGCAAGGGTTATGGCGGAACTGGCAATGCTGGTCCTCATTACTATTTCGAAATTGGCTCAGTTGAACAGTTCAAGCTGGATATGGAAAAAGCAAAGAATGAAATTCTTGCAACCGATACTGTTGGTAAAACAGAAATTCAGAAACTAGCTATACAAAATGACCTCAATATTTCTGTTGATTATTCAACCGAAAGTGATTGGAGTCGGGAAATTTTCAGTTGGGTTATTCCAATTGTCCTGATGGTTGTGCTTTGGATTTTTATCATGCGCCGCATGGGTGGCGGTGCTGGTGGTGGTGGTCAGATATTCAACATTGGAAAATCTAAAGCCCAATTGTTTGATAAAGACACTAGCGTAAATATAAATTTCAATGATGTTGCTGGGCTTGAAGAAGCCAAGGTGGAGGTGATGGAGATTGTAGATTTTCTAAAGAACCCCAAGAAATATACTGATTTGGGGGGAAAAATTCCAAAAGGCGCATTGCTTGTTGGCCCTCCTGGAACCGGGAAAACCTTGCTGGCAAAGGCTGTTGCAGGCGAAGCAAAAGTTCCTTTCTTCTCATTGTCAGGTTCCGATTTCGTTGAAATGTTTGTCGGTGTGGGTGCTTCAAGAGTAAGAGATCTTTTCAGGCAGGCAAAAGAAAAAGCCCCCTGTATCATTTTCATTGATGAAATTGATGCTATTGGCCGTGCCCGCGGAAGAAACCAGTTCACCGGCGGAAACGATGAACGTGAAAATACCCTGAACCAGCTGCTCACCGAGATGGATGGCTTCGGAACCAACGTCGGCGTAATTATTCTTGCTGCCACAAACCGCGCTGATATTCTCGATAAAGCATTGATGCGTGCAGGACGTTTCGACAGGCAGATACATCTCGAATTGCCCGACCTTGAAGAACGCAAAGCAATTTTTAAAGTTCACATTCGCCCGCTTAAGCTTGATGAATCTGTTGATACAGATTTTATGGCTAAACAGACACCTGGCTTTTCAGGAGCTGATATTGCTAATGTTTGCAATGAGTCAGCGTTGATCGCTGCACGCAACAATAAAAAAGTTATTGGCCGTCAGGATTTCCTTGATGCTATCGACAGAATTGTAGGTGGACTTGAAAAACGAAGCAAGATCATTTCTCCCGGAGAAAAGAAAGTGATTGCATTCCACGAAGCTGGCCATGCTGCGGTAAGCTGGATGCTTCAGTATGCACATCCGCTAATCAAAGTCACAATCGTTCCGAGAGGAAAAGCACTTGGTGCCGCATGGTACCTTCCCGAAGAACGACAGATTACAACTTACGAGCAAATGCTTGACGAAATCACGGCGACACTTGGAGGCAGAGCATCTGAAGATATCGTCTTCGGGAAAATTTCTACTGGTGCGTTGAACGATCTGGAAAAAGTTACCAAGCAAGCATATGCCATGATCGTGTATTTCGGACTTAATAAAAAAATTGGAAATATCAGCTATTACGATTCATCAGGAGCTTCGGAATATTCGTTTTCAAAACCGTACAGTGAAACAACTGCGAAAACTATTGATGAAGAATTGAGCATGCTCATTGAAGGTGCCTATGAGCGGGCAAAAGCTATACTGCTTGAAAATAAGGCCAAGCTTGAAATCCTTGCAAAACGACTCCTTGAAAAAGAAGTTATTTTCAGGGAAGACCTTGAAGAAATATTTGGTAAGCGGCTTTATGCTGATCCCGAAGAAAAAACTGCAGTTAAAAAGGAAAAACTTCCAGATCATGCATCCGATGTTACTTCTAATGAAACAAAGGATAGCGGGATTGTTGGATCTATTCCTAAAGAAGAATCAAAAACCTGACTATGGAAGAAAGTACACAGCGGGAAAAAGTTCTGAAAAAGATAAGGAACGCTTTAATACATAAAGCAAACAATCCTTATCCCGCCCCGGATTTTGAATCAAACATTTACAGGGAAGCCACTGAACCTTTAGAAATAATATTTGCTGAAGAGTTCATTAAAGTTGCCGGAAAATTTGTTTACTGTGAAACAGAACTGGAGTTTCTTGAAAACCTGAAAGCTCTCATGACAGAGAATCAGTGGGAAACTGTTTATTGCAAAGAAGATAAAATTAAGCAGGTTCTTATTGATGGAAATATTCCTTTTCTTTCTGATGATGTTGATTTGCATGATATCGAAGTCGGAATAACTTTGTGTGAATATTTAATTGCACGCCTGGGATCAATTATGGTTTCTTCACGTCAACAATGTGGCAGGAGATTATTTGTCTATCCACCGGTGCATATTGTGTTTGCTTACACATCGCAACTAGTACCTGATCTGAAGCAAGCGCTGGCAGGAATTAAACTGAAGTATGGCGATAAAGTTCCATCAATGATTTCGGTAATTACTGGCCCAAGCCGTACAGCAGATATTGAAAAAACGCTCGTTATGGGAGCCCACGGACCTAAAGATGTTTATGTCTTTCTGGTGGATGACACCAGTTCATCATAACGGCAGAATAATAATGAATTGGGTTTGTGTATACAGTTCTAAGTTGATTCACCAAGTGGAAATCGTACATGCTGTTTTGGCTGATAATAATATCAATAGTGTTATTGTTAACAAGCAGGATTCGGCATATCATTTTGGTGACATCGAGCTTCATGTTCATCCCGATGATTCATTACAGGCTATTCACATAATTAATGAAGAAAAGTTGTGAATAATTTTCTTACACGAACGATCACAGGATCAGTGTTTGTAATTGTTGTAGTTGGTTCAGCAATCTGGAACTTCTGGGCATTTGCTGCGGTATTCGGAGTATTTGTAGTTTTTGGCACCTGGGAATTTTATAATCTTGTTTCAAGAAAAAATATTTTACCACAGAAACTATTAGGAACATTTATAGCCTTTACCTTATACACCGTTTCAATTTTAAATATTTCAGGAGTATGCAGTAAGTATACTGAGATTTTGTTTTTAATGATATTTGCCGGATCTGGTTTTATCTTTTTGTTAGAATTATTTAAAAAGTCAGAGGCACCGTTTCAGAATATTGCATTTACTTTTCTTGGAATTATTTATATCGCTATACCCTTTTCATTGCTGGTAATATTGAATGATTATGCAGAAGGAAATTGCGGAATATTTACATTCCCGGTATTGTATTTTTTAATGCTATGGGCAAACGATACTTTTGCATATCTTGTCGGAATGGCTATTGGCAAGCATCGCTTATTCGAAAGAATTTCCCCCAAAAAAACATGGGAAGGCGCTGCTGGTGGATTTGTTTTTACATTAATCCTTGCGTTTGTTTTTTCAATTTATTTTAATTTTCTCACATTACCCGAATGGCTTGGCCTTGCAGGAATAATTGTGGTTTTTGGAACCTATGGCGATCTTGCTGAGTCAATGTTGAAAAGAAGTGTCGATTGCAAAGATTCAGGTAAATTTTTTCCCGGTCACGGCGGCATACTTGACAGGTTTGACTCAGTACTCTTATCTGCCCCGTTTGTTTTTGTTTATTTACGAATTCTAGAGCTTGTTTAGAGATGAAGATTCATAAAGAAGGTTATGCGACTATAATAATTTCTTTTATCATATTGCTTGTTTCAGCAATACTGGTGCAATTGATATTAAAGGAATACAACATCATAAGATATATTCTTGATGGTGGTTTAATCATTCTTTTCGCTTTAATAATTTATTTTTTCCGCTCTCCGCGCCGCGATATGATGCTCAGCCATGAATACATTATTTCTCCTGCCGATGGCAAAGTTGTGGTTATAGAAGAGGTAATGGAAAACGAATATTTTAAAGATAAGCGTATACAGATTTCTATCTTCATGTCACCTTTAAATGTGCATTGCAACAGGTATCCCAGTTCGGGTACTATCCGCTATTACCAATATCATCCGGGGTCTTACCTGGTGGCCTGGCATCCAAAATCTTCCGAGGAAAATGAACGCACAACAATTGTAATCGAGAACAACCGCAAACAATTTATACTTGTGCGACAGATTGCAGGAGCAGTTGCCCGCCGAATAGTATGCAATGCTGTTGTTGGAAAATCTATCAAGCAGGGCCAGGAGTTGGGCTTCATTAAATTCGGCTCACGTCTTGACGTACTTTTGCCATTAAATGCTGATATAAAAGTGAAGCTTGGTCAGACTGTTCGCGCAGGCAAAACGGTTATCAGTGAATTGATTTGATCCTTTTCTGTTAAATTAAGTTTTAGGACAAACCTTTGCATTTCAAAAAAATCTTTATATTTGTACAACAAAATTAAAATTTAACCTCATGAAAAAAATAGCAATTATCACTGCAGTTATTGGATTTTTCTGTTTCATTACTGTAAATGGGATGGCACAAACTACAACCACTACTTTACCAACAGTTCAAAAGAAAGTTGCTTCCCGCACACAGGTAACTACAGCGGTTGAGCAAAGCAAAATGCAGAAAGATACTGTTACTACAAAGGCTCCTGAGAACACAAATGTTACAACAACTAATACTCAGACTACGACTAAATGCCAGTCAGGTACTACAGGAACAACCAATTCAACAAGCACTAAGAAATGTCCGAGCAGCGGAACAAACTGTACTCATCAGTGCACAAAAAGCACTGAAACAAAAACTGTTGTCCCGAAGCAATAAAAAATCTAATTTATATTTCGCCCTGTGCAGTATGCATGGGGCTTTTTATTTATAGGATATTCATAATCTCAGTAAGAGAGTTCACTTCATAACTAATTAGATTTGTATGAGGTGTTTTTTCAAAATTCACATAAATCTGATCAATTCCGGCTTGCTTTGCACCAAGAATGTCTACCTCTAAATCATCACCGATCATCAGGCTTTCTGATGCCTGTGCCTGAGCTTTGTTAAGGGAATGGTTAAAGATAACAGTGTTAGGTTTGTTGCAGCCCGCTTCCTCTGAAGTGATAATTTTATCAAAGTACTTTTTTATTCCCGACCTTTCAATCTTGATATACTGTACTTCATTGAATCCATTGGTAATTATGTGAAGTGTGTATTTATCCGAAAGATATTTTAAGACTTCTATTGCTCCGGGAATAAGTTTTGTTTTCAACGGGCTTAACCTTAAATATTCTTTCGACATGCTTTCTGCAAGCAATCTTTCATTAATATCGAAATCCTGAAGCGTAAGGACATATCGTTGTACACTTAAAAAACTTTTCTCGATAAGCCCGCTGCGGTACATATCCCATAGATGCTCATTATGCTTGTTGTATTTTTCATGAAATATTTGCGCACTGGGAATTCCTTTTTTTTCAAGTTCAAAAATCGAAAATAAATCTTCAAAAGAGTCAATGGAATTCAATGTAAAATCCCAAAGGGTTTTGTCAAGATCAAAAAAAATATGCTTGTATTTTTTCATGCAGTCTATGATGTTTTATCATTGTCAAAGGTATAAAGAATAATCGTGGCCACTTTATTCAATCGGACAGAATATTCGTACTGAAAAAATTTATTTACCTTTGCTTTGTCGAAAAATACGATAAATAAAACAGGCTTATTCTATGGTAGTTGATATTTTCATTCCTTGTTTCATAGACCAATTATACCCGCAGACAGCTTTTAACATGATCAAGGTTTTGGAAAAGCTTGATATAGGGGTGAATTATAATCCAAACCAAACTTGTTGCGGACAGGTTGCATTTAACAGTGGATTCTGGGATCATGCAAAATGCATTGGTGAAAAATTTATCCGTGATTTTTCAAACGACAGATACATAGTTGCACCTTCTGCTTCATGTGTGGGAATGGTCAGAACATATTATCCTGAAATGTTTCATAATTCTGCTTTGCATAATGAATACAAACAGTTGCAGCGAAATATTTTTGAATTCACTGATTTCCTTATAAATGTAATGAACGTAAAAGATATTGGTGCCACCTTTAATGCCGTGGTCACATATCATGATGCATGTTCGGCATTGCGTGATTATGGATTGAAAGATGAACCAAGAACCTTGCTGAATCATGTGCGCGGATTGGAGCTTCGTGAAATGAAAAATACAGATGTGTGTTGTGGTTTTGGCGGAACATTTTCTGTGAAAAATGAAGCAATTTCCACTGCGATGGCTGAACAGAAAGTTCAGAATGCTTTGGAAACAGGTGCTGAATATATTGTTTCGACGGAGGCATCATGTCTTCTTCACCAGGAAGCATATATTAAAAAACAAAAGTTACCTATCAAAACAATTCATATTGCAGATATTCTTGCTGCAGGTATTTAATTTTTTTATTTTTTTTGATTCACTTTTTTTTGAAAGCCTAGTCAAGAGTTTTCTTAAAACTCATTCTTATTTCGGTAGAAGAATTTTTTAAAAAAGTATATAGGTGTAACCACTTAATTGTTTTAGTGTATCTACTTATTTAACATTCGCTTTTCGTTTCGTAAAAACCCTTATTTTATTGCTTGTTTAGAATTTTATTCATGCATTTAAAAAGCGAAATCTTTTTTTTAAAAATCACCCAAAAGGTTTTAGATATAATGTTTCAGTGAATAGTATTTTTTTAAATGGTTGATAATAGGATATAATATCATTGAATACCAAGGAAAACGCAATCTAATTTTTGCTAATTTTACGCTTGATTTTTAAAACGCAATTTAATTTCGATCTAGGCAACCATAATATAGATTAGGCGTCTTTTAACTGTATTTAAAATTTATAACTGAAAGAATTTAATTAGTACAAAAGCATGAAGATATTTATTAAGATTTTATTATTCAAAATCCTATTGATTTTAGTCTTTCCAATTGCAGCTTTTGCACAAGATTCAACTTCTTCAAAAGTATTCTTCAAAAATATTGTATCCGCAAAAAGCACTATAACTGAAAACAACTCTGATTCTTCTGTTATTGTTTTTTTCAATATTGCAGGGAATATTTCCGGGATGGATGCTGATAGTCTTAGGTTAGACATGCTCAACTTGGATGGCGTAGCATATTGTAAAATCTTTTACAATAGAATTTGTAAAATAAAAATTGAAAAGTTTATTACACCTGAATCTGTTAGAAATATTCTGCTTTTGCACAATGTGGATTTTGATATTGAAACAGTGGAAACAAGCGATCCTCAAATTATATCAGAACTTAAAGAAATGAAAATTATCACTCCTGAATCTCCGACTCCTATAGCTATTCCTTCAAGTGAATGGATTTATCCTGAGAATTTTCCAGTATTAATTGAGACAGGAAATCCTCAACTTGATGAAGAAAATTTTGCGAAAGCAAAACAAGAATGGATGAAGAATAATCCATCAGCATATAAAAAAATGACAGGCGTTGATTGCATAGGGAAAAAGGAGTAATATTAAAATGCATATGAAAAAAATATTTTCACTTTTATTTTTTATCAGTTTTATTTTTGTTTCTTCTGCTCAAACATATACGCTGAGTACTAGTCTAGGTACACAGACAACTTGCACTGGTACATTTGTCGATGGCGGTGGCAGTGGTTCAGATTATGCCGCTAGTTCAAATTACACGGTTACTTTCTGTTCAGGAAGTTCAGCTAATGTTGTCGTTTCTTTTTCATCATTTAATGTAGAAAGTGGATATGATCATTTGTTAATATATGACGGACCTTCCACGGCTTCACCTTTAATTGATGATGCTACAGGAAATATTGGTGCATTTGTCGCACAATCTTCAGGTTCATGTATTACGTTTAACTTTACATCAGATGGATCAATAAATGCAGCAGGCTGGGTTGCTGCTATTTCTTGTACGGTTCCTTGTGTGCCTCCGACTGCAGGAGGTGTTATTACAAATCAGACTGCACCAGTTAGAGTTTGTACAGGTGAAACAATTAATTTTAGCGGAGCATCATCCACTGCTGGTGGTGGATTTAGCATTGTAAGTTATTTGTGGAATTTTGATGATGGAACTACAGGGACCGGTGTTACAACTTCGCACTCATATTCCACCCCCGGACAATATGTTGTAAATCTTGATGTAACAGATAATAATAGTTGTGTAAGTGTAAATAATATTGATTTAGTAATCCAGGTTAGTACAACGCCTACATTTACTGGAACTACAGGAAATCAAACCGTTTGTGCCGGACAAAATGTATGTTTGAATGGTGTAATTACTCCTACAACATGGCAAGATGTACCCTCTACTACCGTATCTGGAACAACTGTTTTACCTGATGGTTCAGGTGTTTGTTATGATACACCTTTAACATTTACTGAATTTGCTGCTGGTCAAACAATAACCAGCAGTAGTCAAATGCAATCTATTTATGGGAACCTGGAGCATACATGGGCAGGTGACTTAACTATTACTATAATTTGCCCGAATGGCCAGCAGGCTGGGTTATTCAATTCGGATGGAACATGGAATACAACTAATATTTCCTCTGAAGATTTTGGAAATCCTTCGACTCCTTCTGGATTTCTTTATACTTGGACTTCTACTGGAACAACAATGGATTCTTGGGCTGGTTCGAATCCTTTGGCTACTGTAATACCTGCTGGCACATATGGATCAGAACAACCCTATACTAATTTAGTCGGATGTCCGCTTAACGGGACCTGGACTCTTAGAATTTGTGATACCCATACCGTAGATGATGGAACTGTTTTTTATTGGGGAATTAATTTTGATCTTTCTGTATATAGTTCACTTGCTAGTTTTACACCAACATTCAATGCAAACTGTACTGACACATATTGGACAGGGGCTAATGGAGCAAGTACTTCTGCAATTACCAGCACAAGTGCTAACTGCGATCAGATCTGTGTAACACCTCCAACTGCAGGAACATATTCTTATATTTATACAGGGATTGATAACTTTGGATGTACATATACTACGACTACTAATGTTACAGCCACAGCAGGACCAACAGTAACTGTTAATAGCCCTACAATATGCGCTGGTGCTTCGGCAACACTCACAGCAAACGGTGCAACCACTTATTCATGGAGCGGGGGACTGGGAACAGGAAATCCTAAAACTGTTAGTCCAGCTTCTAGTATAACTTATACAGTAACAGGAACTACTGCAGGTTGCGCTGGTACTGCAAATGCTACTGTTACAGTAAATCCAATTGTCACTCCAACCTTCACCACACTAGGACCATATTGCGTAGGAGCCACGCCGGGAGCATTGCCAACGACTTCCACCAACAGCATAACTGGAACGTGGAGCCCATCAGCGATAAGTACTGCAAGTGCAGGAACAACTGTTTATACTTTTACACCTACGGTTGGATTATGTGCACCCACTACCACTATGTCAGTTGTGGTAAATGCTAATGTCACTCCGGCGTTTACAGCTTTGGGGCCATATTGCGTAGGAGCCACACCAGCAACACTTCCCACCACTTCGAATAATGGTATTACTGGAACATGGAATGCAACAATAAATACAGCAGCTGCCGGAACAACGGTTTATACTTTTACACCTACTGCTG